>Ga0307513_10000749_pt1 | contig 46822 bp, 40 predicted proteins | sample 15_EM_MG_FD_202174 | JGI IMG/M metagenome (GOLD analysis project Ga0307513, IMG submission 202174) | Populus trichocarpa ectomycorrhiza microbial communities from riparian zone in the Pacific Northwest, United States - 15_EM | ecosystem: Host-associated > Plants > Roots > Unclassified | place...
TAGCAAGGTACCATTATTTGTTCCCTAAATCATCATCCGGCTTTCTGATGTCGGCCAAGCCCGATTTCTTTCCAAAGTGCTTTCCTCGTTGCTTCACTCCCCAGATAATCTTGCTGATCCTTTTTGCCGATTTTTTCGTCCATACCCTAGTACAATCTTTCATCAGGTCTTGACGAATATCAGCGGATGACGAACAGGGGTATTCGGCCAGTAAAAAATCGAGTAAGGTAACAAAAAATGCCTACTAATCCCTATTCGTCACCCGCTGATATTCGTCAAGACCTGATGAAAGACTGTACATGTGCCACCCTGAGCAAAGGACCATTACCGTATGCTGCAGCAATTACAGTGAAGGAACCGCATTGATGTATTGTCGGAGGCTTGGATAGCCTTTCTCTAATTTTCGGTAATTGTCATGGGCCGAGTAGCTAGTTTCATAGCCGCGCAAAATGGCAGTCACGGTGGATAAGGGTTCGTTTGTTAACTAGTGGGGAGGACTTCGTCGGAGGACAGAGCTTGATCATGGATTTTCCAGGGTCGTTGTGAACGGTTTGTTTTTCATCATCGTCGTCTTCTTTCTGCGAGCTGAGCATTGGGGTTTATTGAAACCGCCAGTGTTCGTCTTTCGTCTTCAATTATCAGTTTTAGTTTCTTCTCTTTTCTCTTGCTGGTGATCTTCGCCAGTACCGTATAGTCAAGATTGCCAATACCCACAACAGAACGCCTCCCGTGGAACAGCCACAACAGTATATTAGTGCTACTAATTATTATGGGTAGGACAACCTCAAGCCCATCTACCGTAGAAACTTGAATAATTGAACCGTGTGCTATGTCGTTGGACTTTCCTCGCTCAGTAAGGTCAAGAAATTTTTGTTTCTTTTTCTGTCTCGGAAGGGGGAAGGGCTGTGTTTTTGCTGTGTTTTTTTCCCCGTTCCAGAGAAGGAAGTTCTGGACTTCATAGCACACGGTTCAATTATTCAAGTTTTTACGGTATTTAATTAAGAAAGTAACCCTCCCTCTTTCTTTTATTAATATAGTCCCGTTGCTACTTTGCATTTTGATTCCGGCATCTTCTGCTCCACGTCCGATATTAGTGAACGGGAAAGAGCCTCAAAAAAAAACAGTCATTGCTATTAATGTACGGTAGATCGAGCACAAGGCCGACAGACTGTAGGCGCCCGAGCGATCGAACACCGCCGGAGGCGGTTAAAGTTTCCTTTGCTCGTAAATTCCGGCACTTATTTCCGGTTCTGGGCTGTGGCTGGGGTCAGTTCACGCATTGCTACCTCTCTCATCAAAGGAAGGAATTTTGGATATCCCAACGCAAGGCATAATTACCGTATTATCTCGACTTATACAGTATTTTGCCAAGCGCCAAGAAACGCTAACGAATATGACATTTCTACATGAGACTTGAAAATAGCCCTAATCCTGAGCTTGCTCCCGGCAAGAATTCCCTAGAAAAGGCATTCTGACAGCCAAGGCCAGATGGCGAGTGTTGTTTTGATTATTTTTAAGGGGGTGAGGTTGGTCTGTCAGCTTGTTTTTGGCAGGATCAACAGTCTTGGCTATCTACATTAGGTATAACCCATACGCCATGAGCACGCAACATACTGGGCAAAATACTGTATAACTCGAGATAATACGGTACCGTATTATCTCGAGTTATACATTATTTTGCCAAGAGCCAAGAAGCACTAGTGAATATGACATGTAGATCAGACAAAAAGAAAACAACCCTAACCCTAAAAATCGCGAAATACAAGAGAGCTGAACGGGCAACAAAAAACCAAAATAGAACCCCAAATAGACCGTAAACACACCCCAAAACGAAATTGAATACCCTCCCAGCCAGTATGCGAACCCAAAAAGAGATATCCCACCCATGCGCTACCGGTATCGGAGGGCCTAAGAATAAAACTCTATTAGACTGGTAAAAGGAGAAAAGATCTAACGGGATTTAATAAGAAAAATACCTTTAGAATTGCAGCAGAGTGCCTCCGGCAGGTCCAGGTGCAGTAGGCTGTACAGATGAGGCATCAATAGGGTGATGGGTATAGTCCTCGCAAGTCCAGAAAAATTCCAAAGCGTCGTGGTTGGAGTTTTCTGTAGGCAGAGGTCGATAGGATTCCGAAGGGCGGTGGGCAGCAGGTAATAAAATATCGGAGTTCGAATCTCCAACTGCAATATTATCGAAGCCTTTGATATGGATGTCCTGATCCTGGCTCCCATCGACAGGTAAAGTGACTCCAACATCTCGAAAGGCCTTCGTGATCAAGTCTTTCTTCTCCTGTTGAAAATGAGCCCATGCCTCACCAACCACATGAGTAACCATCATTCGCTTATCACTTGTACTCCATTTTTGAATACTAGATTGCTTTCCAAGAGTGTAAGCATCTGTATATTCTCGTAGATATTGCTTGAAAGGTTTATTAACTGCGGTGTCAAGAGGTTGCAAGAGGCCGGTACATCCAGAGGGTATGAGAGAGGTGGTGATCGAGGCTGAGCGAAGCTTTTGAAGAACTTGTGGAGTAGTGTGAAAGCCGGCGACATCCATTAAGAGAAGACTCTCCCTTGCATTATCAGGTATAGTACCAGGTGCTTTCTGTAGGGCAGGAATTAATTCTTCATCAATGAACCGTGAAAAGAGCTCTTCATTATTGTAAGCAGTTTCATTAATCTCAACTGTGACTCCAGGATGCCAGTGGTGTTCCTCTTTTCGTCTTATAGTTCCTCGATCACTACTCTTTCCATGGAATATAATCTTTGGCTTAATGTGAGCAATACCATCAGCAAAGATATAGAGAATCAGTGTAGCCTGTCTCTTATCCCAGCCACTCCGGTCAGTCTATCCTGATATGGTCTTACTTCCTTTAAGATCATAAGTGCGACCATCTAAGTACTGAAATGGAATCAGAGTCTCATCCAAGTTGAGTATGTTGAAGAGCCGGAATCGACCAATATCTGAAGTGATTTGACACCTTTCGAAGAAATTTCTAGGCTGAGAATTGCGCCGATTAAATGGTAACCAGTTGACAACTAGCTGCTCATACTCGTCTGGCAGGCGTGAGGACATTTTCGTCAGGGCTCGGCAAGAGATACTCCAGCGCTTCAAAAATCCATTAAACCAGCCAGCTGAGAATACAAACATGTTGGCAGAGGCACTATAATGCTTAGTGAAAAGCTCTTTAGCCTGGGTTCTGAACCATCCTCGTCGAATTAATCTTCCTTTCTGTCGTTCTGCTAAGAAAATAGCAAATAGCTCTTCCTCCATGGCAGGCCACAGGCAGGTCCAGGTACCTGGTAGTGCTCTTCGTGCAGTACTTGGCAGTTGAAGTATTTCATCTCTCTTCACCCACCAAAGCTGGATCGTAGGTTCAGGTATCTTCCAGTAGTGAGAAGCTTCTAGTTTAGTAGGAGGACGAAACTGTGACTGTGCTGTACCCTCTACAGCTACTCGATGGTGTAGTAGGAAAAGCAAAACCTCTACTTTTCTGGCCTTGCTATAGGAGCGTCGTATTCTTTGAATTGGTCCCCGAGGCCGGTAGGGTCTTGCGGCAAGAGGCTTTGGCTTAGGTCCTGGCCGCAAGCGCTCGCGTGGACTTGGTCGCTGAATATTGGCTCCGGTTTGGTTAAGTTGCTGGAGTCCTGGCCGGAGTCCTGTCCGCGCTGCCAAGGTAAAAGGTATGCAGGCTAAAAGAAGAAAGATTATGCATAGGACTGGATATCTTGTAAAATGAGGCATGTTTAAGGTAGCTTTAACCGGTATCTAATGGGAGATGAGGTTGACCTGTCAGATCATTTTAAGTTAGACACTCAAGCTTGGCACCCCAATTAGGCAAAGAGCATACGCTATTATCACGCAACATGCTTGGCAAAATAATGTATAACTCGAGATAATACGGTATTCGAGTCCCTACGGTAAGTGTGGACCTAGTGCATTTCTGTCAATCCACTCCGGAACAAGAAGTGGCGCTGTCCATTTGGTGTTTGTCTTGGATACTCGAGAGGTGGGGTGCCTATCCACCCAAAGTATCGGTCACACAAATTTCAGCTGGATTGATAATACCGAGGACAAGATGTTCCACAAGGCGCCAATACCTTGATGACCTCGCTTCCCATCATCTTGTCCAACTTCCATCAACCGAACCTGGAAACTCAACACTTAATCCCCTACAACATCACCGCCAGCAGGGAAATGTCGCACTTTCACCCTGATGATGCTATCAACCCCCTCAATACTGCCCACTACTCAAATAACAGGAACTGTTTCAATAGCAACCTTGTGTGGAACGTGAAATTTAGCGGGACAGACGAGAGGGCTGAGATTCTAGCATGGTTATCCCCAATTGAGCCTCGCATCCGACACCAAGACATTCGAGCCCGCCGGGCCGACAATGTGGGAGAATGGCTGATGCAAACGAACGAATTTCAAGGGTGGTGCAATGGTGCTCAACAGGAGGGACCTGAGTTCGCGACTTTGTTATGCTGTGGTGACCCGGCAGTTGGGAAAACCTATTTTAGGTGAGAGGAAATCCCCGGAGCGAGCGAGAACTAAAGGATTGTGGTGCTGACGAGCAGCGGTACTAGTTCACTCGTGGTAGATCGATTATGCGATAAGGCCAAAGAGCACAACATAGCAGTTGCATGTTTCTACATCGATTTCGCCGCGCGGGAGGAGCAGTCTCCAACAAATATTCTTGGTTCATTCCTGAAACAGATTGTCGGTGGATTAGAGAGGATCCCGGAAGTGATAAGGCGGATGTTTCATGAGCACAAAAAGGTTATCGGTGGAAGGGGACTACGGGTCGCCGAAATTGTGAAAATGCTGCAGATTGTCACATCTTTACAACCGACGTTTATATGCGCCGACGCCCTTGACGAATGTGTGGAAAAGCATCGACCGGAAATTCTAAGTTTGCTGAGACAAATCGTGGAGAAATCCCCAAACACACGGCTATTCCTAACCGGACGACGGCACATCCGGGGTGAGGTTGAGGGGCATCTTGGTGCGGGGGTGGCAGTTTTATCAATGAAGCCCAACGATGACGATATCGTAGGATATGTCCAAAAGAGGTTGAGAGAGGATACATCTCTGGATGCCATGAATAGCAGTCTGGAGGCCGAAATCATCAACAGCGTTAGGAAGAATATTCCAGAAACGTAAGCGAGCAACATGAAATACATTTTACATTCGTCACTAACAAAACACATCTAGATTCCTACTAATCTCCCTCTGCATGGATGCGCTTCTTGGAGAAACTACGGCTTCCGGCAGGCGGCAAAGGCTGAGGGCCATTAGCGAGGGTCTGGATTTGAAGGATGTTTATGGTGCAACTCTAGAAAGGATCAAGGAGCAAGGTGGGGAGAAATCGAGGCTCGGAATGGCAGCACTGATGTGGGTCTCGCATTCGGGACGGCTATTACAACTCGATGAACTTTCGCATGCCCTAGCGGTGGAGATCGGATCCGCAGATCTCGACGTCGGGAGGATCCCTTCGGTAGAGACATTGTTGAGCTGTTGCCTGGGGCTTGTCGTTGTTGATCGGGAGGCATCGACTGTTCGCTTACTCCACTTTACCCTCCAGGAGTACCTCCACACCTGCACCGACATTTTTGGTCGGACTCACTCGATCATGGCTGAAACTTGCCTGACATACCTTAACTTTTGGGCCATCAGGGACATTTCGTCCACACTCCATACTCTACCACAGTCAACTCCCTTCCTCAGATATTCTTCCTTATATTGGGGCGCCCATGCTAGGAGAGAGTCTTCAAGGGACGTAGTGTTACTTGCACTGAAGTTTTTCGGTCAAATTGAAGGCCATATAGCCGCCAAGTTACTTCTCATGGACCACATATCGAGGACCAGCCGATATATCCGTGATATCCCCATCAACAGCTCCCTGGTCGGGTTTACCGGGTTGCATTGCGCATCACTTTTCGGACTTGTTGAGATTGCATCTGCTCTCCTTAGCCAGCCAAATCCTGATCTCAAGAAAAGAGATTTTCTAGGCATTACACCTCTCATATGGGCCGCGATATGCGGGCAAGAGGGGGTAGCAAAGCTGCTATTAGAGCGGCAGACTGTCGATCCCGACAAGCCAGATGGATACTTCCGTCGAACAGCCCTATCGTGGGCTGCTGGGAAGGGGCACGAAGGAATGGTGAGGATACTTCTTGGCCGGGCAAGTGCCAAGCCTGATGGCACAGATGGCTGGTGGGGCAAGACGCCTCAAGTAATGAATATGGTACGGGGAGGGAGATATGTCAACCCCAACAGACCGGACAAATACGGACAAACGGCGATCATGTTGGCGGCCGAAGAGGGGCACGAAGAGGTAGTGAGGCTACTATTAGGAAGGAGGGACGTCAAACCCGATACGGCAGACGGATACGGTCGTACGCCTCTGCTTTGCGCTTCTCGCTTAGACCGTGGGGGAGTAGTGAAGTTGCTATTGGAGAGGGATGATGTCAACATTAATAGACCGGACAAAAATGGCGAAATATCACTTCAATTGGCTGCGGAAGGCGGATCTGAGGCCGTGGTAGAGCTGCTACTGGGACGGAAAGATATCAACCCCAACATACGTAGCAAAGCCGGCCAGACACCGCTCACGCTGGCTTCCATGAACGGGCATCACGGAGCAGTCAAGCTACTATTGGGCCGGGAAGACGTCGGCCCCAACACTTCAGACAATAGTGGCCGAACACCGCTCTCGTGGGCTGCCGAGAAGGGGCATGATGAAGTAGTGAAGCTACTGTTAGTACGGGAAGACGCCGACCCCGATATGCCAGACAATAATGGCCGAACACCGCTCTTTTGGGCCGCTTCGTATGGGCATGACAGGGTAGTACAGCCACTGTTGGAACAAGACGTCAACCCCGATATGCCAAACAATCGTGGCCGAACACCCCTTTCTTCCGCTGCCGAGCATGGGCATGATGGGGTAGTGAATCTACTGTTGGAGCGAGAAGACATCAACCCCGATATGCCAGATAGTAGTGGCCAAACGCCACTGGCATGGGCGGCCATGCGTGGACATGATATAGTAGTCAAACTACTATTGGGACGGGAAGACGTCAACCTTGATATGCCAGACAGTTCTGGCCAAACACCGCTCTCGTTAGCTGCTGAGAATGGGCAAAATGGAGTAGTCGAGCTACTGTTGAGGCGAGAAAACATTAAGCCCGATATGCCAGACAACGGCGGCCAAACACCGCTCTCGTGGGCTGCCATGAATGGGTGTGATGGAGTAGTGAAGCTACTGCTGAGACGGGAAGACGTTAACCCCGATAGACCAGACAATTGTAACCACACACCGCTCTCCTGGGCTGCCAGGAATGGGTGCGATGAGGTGGTGAGGCTACTGGTTGGACGGAAAGACGTCAACCCAGATATTCCAGACAATGTTGGCCAAACACCGCTTTCGTTGGCCGCCCTGAATGGGTACGATGGAGTCGTGAAGCTACTGTTCGAACGAGAAGATGTCAGCCCTGATACACCAGACACTTGTGGCCAAACGCCGCTCTCGTTGGCTGCCGAGAACGGGCGTGATGAAGTAGCGAAGCTGCTGCTGGGGCGGGAAGGCGTCAACCCCAATATGCCAGACAATGGAGGCCGAACAGCCTTCTTGCGGGCTGCCGGGAATGGGCATGATAGAGTAGTGAAGCTACTGTTGAAACGTGAAGCTGTCAACCCTGATCTGCCAGACCACGGAGGCCGGAGACCGCTCTGGTGGGCTGCCTTCAATGGACATGATGGAGTAGTGAAGTTACTGTTAGAACGAGAAGACGTCAACCCCAATATTCCTGACAATCGCGGCCGAACGCCGCTCTCGGTAGCTTCCACAAAGCGGAACAAGGGAGTGGTGAAGCTGCTTCAAGGCCAAAAATCTACAAACCCCAGCACAGTGTAACCCTCGCAATACAACAACTTTCCTATTTTTCCCGAAACCTACATTGCGCCGCTTTCTCCCCTCCCTGTAGGGACCTCCGTAATGCCGCCAGCCGCTGCCCCCTCCTCAATATCGCGGCTGCCCCCCCTTCCCTTCCCTTTTGACTCACCCCCCCATTCCCGCTTCAATCCTACCCAGCTCTGCAAGTCGCAAAGCCGCCGCAAGCCCACAAATATACACTCCCACCCCAATAAAACCAGACCCCAATAACCCAAAGTATTCCCCACAATCCTCAAACCCCCCCAAATGGCTCTTTCTTCGTATTCACATGGACACCCCCATTTACACCCCCGGCCGCCCTCCCTTCATCATTCAAATTACTCTCACCACCACCCCTTTAACTCTGTCGCAGCCCCGTGGACGTCGCTACCTTCCGCCCCTTTCTTCTTCCCCCCTCCGGATTCCTTGTCTCATGGCAGCACAGCGCTGTGGGTGGGTTAGTTATTCTCGTAATTAATGGGAATGTCCCCTCCATCCTTTAGTTTTCCTTCAATATAACTAGGCCGCATTGGGGTTTGGAATTATCTTTGTTTCCTACCTGTACATCTGAAATTTCGTCCTTTTTTCATTTTCCCCAAACCACCCTTCGCTCCCCTATGAAAAAATCTATGTACTGTAGTAACTTACCTAGCGTATTCTTTTTACCCTGCCAGCAGTCACTTGAAGAAATGGTATTTCTACTATCACTTCCTGATACTTACTGAGGCTGAGTGGGTCAATGTCAAGATGGCTGAATCTCATTCTCCTTATTTTCTACCAAAAATCCCTTTATGAATTAAAGAGTTCCCTCCCTCATATCTGTCTCATTTTGATTTCGGGCTTCTGAGACAAGTGTAAATACTCAACATAGGCAAGACAAGGACTTCCACAAATAATATACCCAGCTCACCGGGAAAAATTGCATGTGGCCCCAGCTGATTAGCCTAGGATGCCGGAAAACAAGCTATTTCTTTTGGACTTCGACAACGAAGCGATACACGGCTGGTGACGAGTGGTTAAGCGAAACGAAACCCCAGGCAACTCACAACTAAAACGATCACACACTCAGGGGCGGGGGAAAATCTTTTCACCAACAACCTCAGGCTCACGCCCAACGACGACTCATTTCAACTAACTAGCTAAGAGCGATCGCAAGAGCATATATCGATCGCAGAAATAGCATATCCATCTATGAGCCGTAGTGCTGCTCCATGTGAGTCCCCTTCCCCCATCATTACTCCCTGGCTGACAAAAGGAAAAACAAACTCTTCCACTGCTGCCGGGCTTCCAGCTCCCTCATGCTGGCCTTACTGTGCTTCCGCTTTTCCCCCGGCTTTCCCGAAAGCTGCATGATCCCATAACTATCGCGCATTCCGGCATTTGAAATACCCTCCACAAACATGCCCGAAGCCGAAACATATGCCCGAATCCTCAGCGCATTTCCGAAGTCAAACAAGTGCGTCCCCGATGGCTATCTGCACAAAAAAGTATTGTGAATCACCGGCGCTTTGGCTTTTGTTTTTCTTTAAAAAGGAGGTATCGGGAGAGTATGGCGAACCGCATCATTTCTAACAATTTCTACCAAACTCTACACCCAACCCACTGCCCACAACTACCCCACATACGGCATATTCTATACCAACTTTCAAAACTTCTGATGACAAGCACTGAGCTCCACCACTACGCGCAATTTGACCTACGCCTCAGTATTTTCTGGCGGACCAATCCCCAGCCCCTGCCCCCCCCCTCAATCTCCTAGCGAACCGAGTGACTGCTCATGACTATATCTAAGTACCTAATCAGATGGCTGTTAAAAGAAAAAGAATTTGGAATAGATGTATGAGAAATAGCAAAATGATAACATTCTTCGCTCCATTACGTTTTACTCAGAGTCTTGAGTATTGCTCAAGAAAAGGGTAAAAGTGAATGGTGAGAGTAGCGAGCTATCCTGAAAAGCTGAAAAAGGTTACCGGTAAGTATATGATTACGGAGGGGTGCAAAAAGCAACGCTGTAGTTTCCGTGGGCAGCTTTCGAAATAATCATGAGTCTCCCAAAAATGCCCCAACTTCAAAACACCCCACTGATCGCTTAATTGATTTTTGGGAATCAGTTATATACCTGGTTTTACTGTTGGAATCTCTCATCGTATAAGCCCCGATTTTACCTACTGGGATCCAAATTTTTAACAACAGCACTCCATAACCGCCATTCTGTATGCGTGTGAACGGGAGGATTTCTAAGTTACGAACCCACTTGGAATAACCGGAATAGTAGAAGTGATATGTCTACTAGGGGGGGTATTAAGTAGAGAAGCAATAAGAACGGGTATCAAATTAGTACGACTCCAATGCCAATTTCTAGCCGATATCAATTTACAGAGATATGACCATTGCTGTCAATGTAGATCGAGTGTGGGGCTAATATTCCGAGTGCGGTATTCTGGTGAAACTCGTTTCTGCTCTGAGAGGTCAGAATGAGTTGTGGTCAAGGATTCCTCACAGGGTATGGTGAGGGAACTCTGTAGTCGGAGCGGGCGGACATTCATCTTGGGTATTAACAGTAGGTTAAAATGCCAAGACTGGCATCACTTACAGGTTAATGCATTGGCAAATATCAATTAACTGGCCTCTCCATAGAAGTTAACTGTAATTAACCTATTGCGGACATTCATCTTTTTTCCCCAAAAATTTTAAACATTTTAAACCCTTATATCTCCATGAAAACTTGAGATATTTCTATTTCTCTCTATTAGTGTATAGAGAATCACCCAATCTATCACCTAATAGAGCCATAATTCTCATTAGACTGGTGGTTGAAAATCCTTTGGTGGTTGAAGACCGGCCATATTTTCTTGGCGAAGCACTCCGGCTACAGAGTTCCCTCACCATAACACTTCTTTATTTCCTTTGAGTTAGGGAGGGTGCCTCGGAGGTGACGCCCGCAATAAATATTTGTGAAAATCCTACCCCTAAGAGTTACTCTTTACACAAAGGAGCTCCGGTATTTCGCTGACCCCCATAGGGTGAAAACCAGATTACGCGGCAATCGAACCTCGCCTCAGGGAGATGAGCCACTCTTGCTTGTCAGGTCCGGCACTTTGTTTTTTGTCTTGAGCCGTGGCTGGGGGTGCCTACGACTCCTATTGCTTTCGCCTTATCCAGGAGAAGGAATTTCGGACATAGTGAGAGGTCTAATTATTCCAGTTCCTATAGTAGGAGTGACCCTATTGAATTTCTGTGAACGCGCTCCGGGGCAAGAAATCGCGCAGAGTGCTCAGCTTTTGTCAGCGATCTTGGACAGGTACGGCACTGAAGTAAAGTAAATTTACCGGGAGGATGCCTACCAACAGCAAAGCGCCAGCCACACAAAGCAGGGTTTAAGTCGCCCACAAGGCTCGGATATCACAGCAACCCAGCTTCCAATAACCAAACCCAGAAACTCAACACTTTTTTCGAGTACCAGTATTCTATTTTGATAATCAGAGCAGGCAGGGCAGAGACAGTGAGTGAGATTGCACCAACGCCAAGACCCCTGCCTCACAGCCGCACCCGAAGATACCTGGGAAAATGTAGGCTCGAGTTTCGCTTATCTCGGCACCTTTCTTCACAGGTCCCAGATCTGAAGGAGGTACTAGTACTTGTACAAGGCCTCAGTTTTGTATATTCCACAAGCGATGTTTGCTGCCCTTATCCCCTGTGGAACATACAAAACTTGGGAGTTGTACCTTAGTACCCGACCGGGAAGTACCGCACTCTTGACAAAATCAATTGGCTTGCTGTTAAAGTCACTGCTCTACCTTAAAAGCTCGCTAGATCCACCGTTCTGTTGACTGCTCTCCGTCTTTCTGTGCGAGATGGCAGGTCCGGAGCACCACTCTCCTTTGGCAAAGGGGGCAATCCTACTGTAAGTAGAGGGTATTTGAGGCAACAAAGAGGAACGAACATTTTATTTGTTTATTACTATTTTATTGAATTTTGTGTAAAAGGATGTGAAGAAAGAAGGGGATAAAGGTTGAGTGCTGATTGCGGTTCTTGATCTTCTCCCTTCATGCCTTTCCCTTTGACGTAAATACTCACCTTCCCTCTTTCTCAACCTCTAGATTCGGTATTCTCCATGACATGCAACGCTCACAAGTATGGTATGATACCTAACAACCAAATGCGTGTCGGCCACGGGGTCCCACAATCCCTAATCTTCGAAATCAGGGAGGGGACATCCAGAGAGGGGGTGGTATTTTCTAGACACGGTATCTTGGGCGAGCTGAACTTGGTAGATCTCTTTAAGTAATGCTCGAGCGCTAGTAACTTGCTGGTATTATTTGGCAGCCGCTTGGGTGAGCTATTGTGGCTCAGCAAAAAAACCGAATCGCGTTGCACAGCCTCGCATGTTGTGTTTTGTGAGGCTCTACGGTAATTAAACTGACCCAAAGTCTGCCAAGATCGGCTAGACAGGCTTTGCGCCGCGGCACTTGACCTGCCATAACAAACCCTGAGAGACCTCGGCACCAACATGGCGGCAAACTTTAGGCATCGCGGGAGAGCTTCACCTGGTGTGCGCAAAGGTCGGAGAGCCCTCTCCCAAGCCGATAGAATGTCCTGTAGGCACCTTAGGGATCCTGCTTTCTTGCCATTAGTGACATTCCGGTAACCGAACACTATGCACCCGACTGCAGGGCACCGGAAAAGCAAGCCCCTCAAAACGAATATCCCCCACCGAAAGTATCGTCCGATACACAAGCAGACCTAGAACCTATGGCCGCTCAAAGCATACTCCCACTTGGGGGCGGCTGGAGCTTGCGCATCCGCTAGGCAATTGAACTCGCCAAATACTCCCCTAGCGCCGGATTCGCCCACAACAGATCGCAGCACCTTAACCATCTGCTCGCTAACCAGAAACCTAACTATAGTTTATAGTAACCCACGGCGAGGGGAAAACACGACGAGATGAGAACACGGCGAAGCAAGAACACTCACAGAATTTTACAGGACATCGATTATTTGCGCGGGTATTCTCGTTACACCATCGGGTGGTTTTACCGTGGGATATTGCACCGGTGCCGCATCACACAACACCAATTCCAACCCAACCGACACTACACCGCAGAAACGAAAACCACCATTCATCCTACTTTCCCTCCTCCAATTCGCTAACAGGTGGAACCGTACGAGGCTGTGGGCTCTTTGATTCCCCTATTTGTGGCCTGGATGGAAGTACTAGTATCCCTGGTGCGGCAGTTGAGCTGGATTCATGTTTCGTTGACTCTTTCATAGGTTCATTCGGAAGGAGCTCTGAATTGTTGGCTAGCCTTTCGGCAGATGGACCTGGGACGCCCTTTCCCGCCGGTCCCGGAACGCGTACCATTAGGGTGGTGAGCATTCGGCGGCACGGAAGAGGCCTGCGCCGGGAGAGACTAGTAGTCTCCCAATACACAGAGCAGTGTGCTCCCCTAATTTTTTCTCTGCTCGTATTTTCGCACCAACAAATTGATCGCGAGACGGGTCAGACTAGTGAGTGAAATGAAAAGCCAGTCCGCTACCGTAGGCCCCCACCCTCCATACTCACATCTCCGGCTGGGGTGGCTAGTTGGTATCCGCCAAATGCAATACTGTGCCATTCGTTAAGTAGTATAATTTATGATATGTTTAATTACGGTCCTCATAATTATTGTTCACAATTACCTAAAGAGCCCTTGCGCTATCGCGCCACCATTCCCCTTTCTGGAAAAAAACAACAAATTCTACATAATTTATCTATTACTCGGGGAAGAAGTTGAGTAAAGAGAAGAGGAAGAGGAAGAGAAAAAAACTGTACGGGGGAAAAGATACAAAAGGCGTAGGAAAGAGTTTACAAGTGGGAAACACAATATGATTGAGTGAAAACCGCAAGCTGTAAACTAAACTTTCGTGCTATAATAGACTTATTTTACCCCATCAACCAGACTCTATTAGACCCTATGAACAGAAACTGATATATTATTATTTGCCTGTTAGGCAGGGAGTTTCGCACATCGGTGATGATGTATATATGCATTCCCATCTCATGGGATTTCCTTCGCCCGAAAAAGATAATGCCCACAGGCAACATCCGCCAACAACACAGTCTGGAGGGGGAGGAATAGGGGTGATTTTCACGAGGCGGCGTCTCCTGGGGCTCGAGTCGCGCCGAGGGTTAGCACTTCGGGCCTCTAACAGTGCTATCACTTTATTATCGCCATTCTTAACTGCGTACATGAGCGGTGTTTGGCCGAACTCATCTGGCTCGTTGGGCGCGACCTCTTTCCGTTCGAGTAGTATCCTCACTATTCCCTCATGCCCATGCTGGGCGGCACACGAGAGCGGTGTTTGGCCCCAATTAGTTGACTTGTTGGGGTTGACCTCTTCCCGCCCGAGTAGTATTTTCACCACTCCCTCGCGCCCATGCCAAGAGGCATATAACAGGGGTGTTCGGCCGTGGGAAGTTGACCTATCGGGATTGACCTCTTCACGGTCAAGTAGTATTTTTACCACTTGCTCGTGTCCATTCAAAGCGGCATGAGAGAGGGGTGTTCGGCCGCTGTTATCTGGCGCGTCGGGGTTGACCCCTTCATACCCGAGGAGTATTTTCACTACTCCCTCATGTCCATTCGAAGCGGCATGCGAGAGTAGTGTCCTACCGTCGCTGTCTGGCCTGTTGGGGTTGACCTCTTCACGCTCGAGTAATATTTTTGCCGCTCCCTCATTCCCACCCGCAGCCGCATGCCGGAGTAGCGTTGCGTCCCATGTATTAGGCTTGTTAGGGTCGACCCCTTGATGCGTGAGGAGCATTTTTACCACTTCCGTATGTCCTCTCCGAGCCGCATGCACGAACGGTGTAGTACCGGTATCATCAGGCCTGTGGGGGTTGACGTCTTCCCGTCCGATGAGCATTTTCACCACTCCCTCATGTCCATACTTTGCGGCGTACGAGATCGGTGTTTGGCCCCAAGCATTTGGCTTGTCGGGGATGACCTCCTCTTGCCGGAGCAGCACCTTCACTACTCCCTCGTGCCCGTGGTGGGCGGCATGAGCAAGGGGCGTTCTGGTGTAATCATCTGGCTTGTTGGGGTTGACCTCCCCCCGCTCGAGTAATATTTTCACTACTTCCTCATGGCCATTCCGAGCAGCCAATACAAGCGGTGAGCGCCCCAAAAAATCCCTTGCGTCGGTATCATAACCTCTCGTTTCTATCAAAGCAGCCTCAACCTCGACAACTCCAAAAAATGATGCCCAGTGTAGCCCGCCGAATGGGAAACGCATACCCTTCCACATAGTATACGAATACCCTGATTGTTCCAAAAAATATTTGATGGATATGTGGCCATCGCATTCCTGGAGCAGCTGCAGCGCAAGTGACCTTCCATAATCCGAAAGTTCCCTTTTCGCGTGGACTCCCCAGTAGAGAGAACAGTATTTGAGAAATGGCATGTTAAGGATATCGGGAGATAGGTCGGCCGGGACGGTCTTGATCTGCTCCGAGTTCAGATAGGTCAAGCAGATATCGGCCATTGCCGAGTGAGGTGTACTAAAGATATCGGTGGAGGTGGAAAGATATTCTTGTAGAGTAAAGTGGATTAGTCGCACAGTTGATGCCTCCGCGTCCACAGTGATAAGCCCTTGACAGCAGCCCACCAGTGTCGACATTGAAGGGACGTTGTCGGCATTGAAATTCGTGGAGCCCAGCTCAATTGCTAGAGCATGGCATAGCTCATCCGCCCTCAACGGCCTTTCCGCATGGCTGATCCACATCAAAGCTGCCATCCCGAGTCCAGGCCTATCCCCGCCCTGCGCCTTTATCCGTTCTATCATCGCACCGTAGGCATCTCCCAATCCCAATCCGGCAGTTATTTTTCTCAGCCTTTCTCGTCTCCGATATATTGTTGATTCTCTCAAGATTGCCCCGACATTCAGGGAAACCAGTAGAAACCTAACTATATCGGTCAGCGGGCTATGTCAAACGGGGTTCTTTGCCCCTACGCACATTTCGCATGTATTCTCGGGAATCTTCTCCAAAATTTCCGCCTCCAGAATCTCATCCATGGCATCTGGCGCTTCATCCTCGCCTAGTTTGGCACGAAGGTATCCGATAATATCTCCTTTGGTGGGACATATAGATACACTTGTTATTCGTCCAGCGAGACGCTTTTCCATCTCAGCTCGGATGTGGGGCCTGCCAGTCACGAATATCCGTGTGGTCGGGGACTTCTCGAGGATTTGTTTCAACGAAGCAATGACTCTCACTCGCTGCACTCCGACACATTCATCGAGGGCGTCAATGCACATAAATGTAGGTTGTGAGGACGTGATAGCCTGTAGCATCTTCACGATATCAACAAGCTGGGGTCCACATCCACCGATGGTCTTTTTCTGCTCCCGGAATGCCCTCCATATATCCTCCGGAATCCTCTCCATTCCGCTAACCATCTGTTTCAACAAGGAGCCCAAAATATTCGTCGCAGACTGCTCCTTCCGTGCCGCGAAGTCGAAGTAAAAACACGTGACAAGGGTATTTTGTCCTTTGGCATGATCGCACAGTCGATCTACCACTAGCGAACTGTTATGGCGGCTTGTTAGCGCGAGCTCTCCTGATTCTCTCCCGCAGAATAATCCTCTTTACCTAATAAACGTCCTGCCGACCCCCGGATCTCCATAGCAAAATAAAACTCCGCTATCACCTACACCTTCCCCACTCAACCCACACCATCTTCTGAATTCCACACCCCGTACGATCCATTCCCCAACATCTTCGACACGGCGTTCCCGAATATCCCGATGTCGTAAGCTAGGCTCCAGGGGTGATAGCCAGGTTAGGAGTTGGGGCCGATCATCGGCAACAGTACAGTTGTTCCACACATTATTAAAAGAGTGCGTGTAGTTAAAGCAGTTATCGTTATTGTTAGCGGTGTATTGAGACATCTCCCGCTCTTTATGGCTTCCGATGTTCAAGAGGAGGAGGTACAAAGTATGCTTCGTTGATATTCCTGGGAGTGGGAGAAAAGCGGGGCCTGGTTGATAAGAAGCGGGGGTCAGTGGTGTTGAGGCCCGAGCTGCAGATAGCTACTTACTTGTATACGGTGCTTGGGAACAGCTTAAGCAAGCCACCCGAAAGGTGTGAGGCTGCTCTCATTGTTCTGGTTATTGTACGATCTTGGCGACAAAATTCGTGCCCCCCCCGTCTTACTCCAAAAATGGCTGATTTCGGACACTCATAACCAGTCTCAAAACTGTGTAGATTTAATGGAACCAATATATAGTATAGGTAATTGCTCAAACCTTCTAGGTGGAAATTATGAGAGTACTTCCATTCTCCCACAAGGGTTGAGAGCTTAGGATTGTCATGGGATGTGGTTTCAATGTATTTGTCCGTTGGTAAAATTTCTGAACACCACTATGCAAGGGTTCACACTTCCTGGTTAGTAGCACCTAGTCCAACAAACGACGTCTAAAATCACGACTAAAAAATATTTAAAAATAAAATAAATCTATGATTCTAATTAATACCTTGTGTATTATCTATCTGCTTGATTGAGATCCCTTCGTGGTGATGAAGGCATGGTGTGTTCAAGAGTGAGGGGGCTAGGTTGCGATACTGTATAATGGAACCTTGCAGAGTCAAATGTTCGGCTGCTTTTGCTAAGGCACAATACCTTTTGTATGGGACTCTCATAAAAAATCAGAGATACTTTTTCAACACCATCATTATTTCTAGTATTACACCATGAGCATTAACAGAACTTATCACATATAAATGATAATGTCTAGATGAGTCTAAAGTCCCTGAGGAATTTTAACATTTTTTTGCAAAGCAACCAGCTGTGATTTTGAGGTGAAAATGGCCATTTTTGGTGTAAAATGGGGGGAGGGGAATTTTGTCACCAATCTCGTACTATCGAAAGAAGATATTTGTTAACCTTTATGTGGGACTGAGAAATTGGGTAAGTGAGGTTCAATCCAAGAGCCCATGGCAACTATCTACTCGTGTAAAGTGGGGCCAAGAAGGACATGTGCACAACGAGAAAGCCAAAATCATTGTATTATGGGCAAGCGACTGCTCAAGCGACTTTGCGGTGCTGTACGACCGTTGCCAGGAAAGAAAGTTGTGCAGTGGGGGGGTTAGGCAACAACCTCCGCTCGTCGCTCCCTGGATTATATAGTTAAAATAAAGATATCGAAACTTCAGCTTTCAGGAACCTCGTCTATACGGTAGGCTGGGACTTTGAGTCTAGCACTAGAGAGGAAAGAAAATGTCCATATGATTTGCAGGTAATATCAACTCTTTCAATGCGTGGAATCTGTTGCATGTGTCTAATAACTATAGCCCGTTGAAGATCGGTCTGAAATCCTAATGTGGTTCTCCCCACCGGAGCCGCGCATCCGACATGAAGACGTTGGAATCCCCCGGGTGGACGGCGTTGGGGAATGGTTACTACAAACAGACGAATTTCAAAAGTGGTGCGGTGGTGCTCAAAGGGGGGGAGTTGACCATGCGACTCTATTTTGCCACGGTGATCCTGCAGTCGGCAAAACCTACTTCAGGTGAGAAACAATCACTCACAAAAAACGAAAAGATGGCGGTACTAATGCGTAGCGACACCAGTTCACATATGGTAGATAGGTTATGCGATAAGGTCAAAGAGCGAAATATAGCTGTTGCGTGTTTTTACGTTGATTTCGCGGCGCAAAAGGTCTTCAACAAACATGCTGGATTCTCCCCTGAAACAGATTATCGCTAGGGTGGAAGAGATCGCAGAGAAGCTAAGACAACCCTTTAAAAATCACCAGAAGGCGACCTGCAGAAGGCGACTCTGAGCGGGCGAAATTGCGAAGCTCCTAGAGACTGTCACATCTTTACGGCAAACATTTATATGCGTTGATGCACTTGGTGAATGAGTGGAAGACAATCGACGTGAGGTGCTTGATTCGTTGAGACAAATCCTCGAGAAGTGGTCTGGAGACCGGGATCATCAAGGGCATTACCGAGAATATTCCCGAGACGTAAGTGAGCAACATGAGAGAAAATCCTTTTTACACTGGGTGCTAATAGATACATTTAGGTTTCTACTAGTTTCCCTAACCATGGATGCTATCCTTAGGGAAACCACAGCTTATCATAGGCGACAAAGGCTCGGAGCAGGGGGTGAAGAATTATACTTGAAGGATATGTACGGCACGACCCTTGAGCGAATAAGGGGGCAAGGTGGGGGGGCTAGGCTCGGGGCCGCACTCTGAATTCAGAACGGCTGTTACAACTTGATGAGCCCCCCACGCTCTTGCACTCGAGGTAGGATCTATGGATCTCAATCCCGGAAGGATTCCTCCTACGGAGAGATTGTTGAGCTGTTGCCTGGGCATTTTTTGTCATCAATAAGGAGGGTCCAACCGTCCGCTTGATCCACTGCACCCCCCATCTGCCCAGACTTCTTTGGTCCCACTCACTCAATAAGTCTCTTGTGCTGCTTACTCTTGGCGTTTCGTTTCGTTTCGCAGCCACGGTTCCCGCCGTTTGGCAGTTGCCATTACTCGAGTAAGCGGATCAGACAAATGGCGAAGCACATTATATCATTCGATTTTTGACCAGTCCACCTCATCCCGATCCACTCAGTTGAGTCAGTTCCAACAACCACGACTGTCTGGTCGGTCTAATTTCTACCATTGGACTAGACTTGACTTTGACCGGACTAACTAGCCCGGTCCAGTCTGCCCCCGACCATTCGGAATCATGGCTCCTGGCAACACGGGTGATAAGTTTGCATAGAGTAGAGTACGATCCAAGGACACATAGTATGGTAGTCTTCCTGAACTTGCCATGCGCCACAAATTGGGCCAGCACAAAATGACTTCATGTCTCAAATTCTCAATGGGGATGTTGATGGAGTAACCCCATCGTGGTATGTTAGGTTAGGGCACACTTGTAGGTGTGAGCAGGGCTATTGACCAGACCGCGCGGCGGTGACTGGTGTTGTGTGGTAGGAGCCCACTGTGCGGGCCACCACAAACTGTATCTAGTCTGAGCTGCGTTCCTTTCTCCTTACGAGAACAACTCATGGTCATCACACTCCTTTGCGAACACACTTGTCATATATATCGGATATCGAACACATCTCAGTTTTCCTATCAGCGAATGACCCGGATCGTTCTCGTGACGACAGATCCGATCATTGCTGTGCCCTTGCGGTGCCTGTCCGACGGCATATTCCCTGCGCGGAAACCAGACCTCCATCAGATGTAAGAGGGGGGGTTCCAAATGGCTGATTGGGGAATAAAACCAAATTTTAGTTTTTAACGTTTAATCAACCCCCGACATCAGACAGGAAAATCCCACTGGTTCAACCTGGCTCCTCTTCGTGGCCTTCCCATTCACCGTCCTCCTCGCCTGATACCAACGCCCATTCTCTAATCTTCTGTTGAACCATCCAATCTCAGCGGGTTGGGAATGTGAGATCCGGTTATCAGCAAACTCTGTTTATCGACACGTTCTGCAACATAAGGCCCAATTCCAGGAGACGCCATTACCCAGCGTCGGATTTTAACGTCAGGTTGGAAGAACCCATTGCAATTAGGCAAAGCGCGCATGACATTACTCACGGGTGGAAAAGGGTGCCTCGGGGCTTGTGGGAAAAGGCATAACCGGTTGCTTGCTGGGGGAGGGGTTGTAGATTACCCAGGATGGGCCCTGGACTGCAGGCACATATACCACCCCCCATCTTCCCCGACTACGAGATCACCAAGCTCTCTCTACAGTTCGCGTGCTTTATTGCCGTTCTCTCCATCCCACCACCACCGCTGCCCAACCTCGAAGCGCCCCCATTGTCATCTCGGGATATATCGGGGGCAATGATCTCAGACGGCAAAGGGCGGCAACCACCTCACCAACGCCTCCCACCGTAGAACGACTCTAGCAAGCAAGGGGAAAGCAACTGTTGGACGTTCTTTTTCTTGTAGCTCTTTCCATACCCTTCGGGTTTCCGTCCCCCATAATGTCAGTTATTATCTTAATATACTTGCCCGGTTTTTCTTTTTTTTTCGAAAAATTAGTAGAGCAAAGTACAGTTTTCCGGCAGTAAGTTACTTGCCAGATGTGGTTTATGGCGCTGTACAAGGGATCCACAATATGGTAGCTCCAAGTATTATCCGGTTGTTCACATCCTAGAGGATGGCAATCGTGTCCTTGCCAGGCCGGGGCTATGATATAGATTCGCGACACCCGACTCGAGCGTTCGAAGGGGTCCCCAGGGGAGGGGGGAATATTATAGAGGAAAAAGGTGAGTAGTGGATGGAAGATCCGCTACTCCTTGTCAGCCAATATCAGACACCTCCGTAGACTACAGAATGCTCCTCAACAGTTTGGATCAGATACCGGATGAAGTCGAAAAACGTTCACTATGATAGGACGCTAAGTTAGTAGCGATATCGAGAATTCAGGTCGAAAGGGGCAGAGATAATTGTAGTAGTTATTTAGCCGTCACAAGAGAAGCTACCTTTGCAAAGATTTCTTTGCTTTGTTTCGGGGCCCTGTAATGAATAGGATATCCTTGGGATTTATCGTGGTTCATTTTATTCAGCTCTCTCGTTTCCAGAAATGTTTGTAATGGATGGAAGAAACGAAGCCACGAGCAGCCACCACCGCCAGTGTTCTCTCGCCTACACATTATCTCAATCTGTGCGCACTGCACGCGATGCCGGCCTCCGAACAGCAATAAATTGCACCCATGCACGTGATTTACACATCGGGTCAGGGAGGAAGGTTTTTGCTATATATCGAGTTCCCCGAGGTGGTATTCGTATCATGGGGGTTAATTCCCGTAAATTAGAGACTGATTACGATATTTACCTCCCCTAACGGGCAAATCTAGGAAGGGTGGATAGCCTCCCAAGCTCACTCACCCTCAACGTCACACCTCGAGAGCAGTGGCATACACGCACGACATCCCTTGGTCCATGCCCATAGTGGAAACAAATCACAATTAGATCTTAACCTAGGCTCCCATGCCCCCTTTCTATTGTTGGAGAAGCTTGCGCCCCGTATTTTTTTGTCTATATCACCCGGACACTCAGGTCTACACTCTAGGAAGGAAAAGGGAGAACTAAGGGTAAAGAAAAATGAAAAAATTAACAGCAAATATGCAAAGAGGATTTACAACAACGAAAATGAAGATTGAAGCGAATATGGTGGAAATTTTGAGTCAAACTGGTGGGTCATTGGGCTTGTCGGGGTTGACCCCGTCCCCTTGGCGAAGCGTTTTCGCAACTTTCACACGCCTCATGAAAGCGGCATACAAGAGCAGAAATTGGGCGTCGTTATCTGGCTTATCGGGGTTGACCTCATCCCGTTCTAGAAGCGTTTTCACCACTTCAACGTGCCCTTTCCGAGCGGCACACCGGAGTGGTGTTCTGCCGTCGTTATCTGGCCTCTCTGGGTTGACCTCACCTCGTTCGAGAAGTACTTTCACCACTCCAACGTGCCCATTCCAAGCGGCACATAGGAGAGGTGTTTGGCCGTCGTTATCTGGCTGGTCGGGGTTGACCTCGTCCCTTTCGAGAAGCGTTTTCACCACTCCAACGTGCCCATTCCAAGCGGCACACCGGAGTGGTGTTCTACCATCGTTACCTGGCTTATCAGGGTTGACCTCGTCCCGTTCGAGAAGCGTTTTCACCACTTCAACGTGCCCATTCCGAGCGGCACACCGGAGTGGTGTTCTGCCGTTGCTATCTGGCTTGTCGGGGTTGACCTCACCTCGTTCGAGAAGCGTTTTCACCACTTCAACGTGCCCATTCCAAGCGGCACACCGGAGTGGTGTTCTGCCGTCGTTATCTGGCCTCTCTGGGTTGACCTCACCTCGTTCGAGAAGTACTTTCACCACTCCAACGTGCCCATTCCAAGCGGCACACCGGAGTGGTGTTCTGCCGTCGTTATCTGGCTTATCAGGGTTGACCCCGTCCCGTTCGAGAAGCGTTTTCACCACTTCAACGTGCCCATTCCAAGCGGCACATAGGAGAGGTGTTCCGCCGTCGTTATCTGGCTTGTCGGGGTTGACCTCGTCCCTTTCGAGAAGCGTTTTCACCACTCCAACGTGCCCATTCCAAGCGGCACATAGGAGAGGTGTTCGGCCGTCGTTATCTGGCTTGTCGGGGTTGACCTCGTCCCGTTCGAGAAGCGTTTTCACCACTTCAACGTGCCCATTCCGAGCGGCACACTGGAGTGGTGTTCTGCCGTTGCTATCTGGCTTGTCGGGGTTGACCTCGCCCTGTTCAAGAAGCATTTTCACCACCCCCTCGTGTCCACGCAAAGCGGCACACAGGAGAGGTGTTTGGTCGTGGAGACCCGGTTTATCGGGGCCGACATCACCCTGATTGAGTAGGATTCTAACAACCCGCTCGTGCCCACTGAGAGCAGCCCACACAAGAGGTGTATTATCCACGCAGTCCCTTTGGTTGATATCACAACCTTCCACCTCTAGCAAACCGGGTACAATCTCAACAATCCCAAAGAGTGATGCACAATGCAGGCCACTGAACAGCGGAAGCCTATCGAGGTCAATCGTGTTCGAATATCCTTTGTGTTCCAAGAGGGTTCTAATGGATATGTGGTGATTATAATCGTCAAATAGTTTCAATGCAAGTAGTTTCACGTAATCCGAAAGGTCCTTTTTTGCATGCACTCACCAATAAAGCGAGGAATATTCGAGAAAAGGTGTGCCTTGGAGATCCGGAGAGGGACTCGTTGAGAGAGCTCTCACCTGCTGCGAATTTAAATAACTTAAGCAGGTCTCGGCAATGGTCGCGTGAGCCGTGCCAAAAAGTTCGGGATGAGTTCGGAGGTACTCTTGAAGGGTAAAATGGATTAACCGGACTGTGGAAGCCTCCTTGTCTACGGCGACAAGTCCTTGACAACAGGTTAGCAATGTCCCTATTGAAGGAACATCGTCGTCATTGAGGTTCGGCGACCCTATTTCAACTGCTAGGGCGTGACACAATTCAACAACCTTCAAGGGCCGCTCCGAGTGAGTGATCCACATCAACGCGGCCATGCCAAGCCCTGCCCTAGCCCCGCCCTGTCCCTTTATCCGACCCAAACTCTCCCCATAAGCGCTCTCCAACCCCAAGCCATCGGTCATTGCGCGGAGCTTTTGTCGCCTGCGACGGGTAGTGGTTTCCTGCAAGATCGCATCGATGTTCAGCCTGACAAGCAGAAATCTAGACCCGTGTCTATTAGTATTATAGATAACTTAGCTAGTCTCCGAAGTGCTACTGCTCCTACATACATTTCTGAAATATCGCTAGGGATTTTCTCTAGGATGTCTGCCTCCAGAGTACTATTCATCGCATCTAGGGTTGTGTCCGTGGCGAGCCTACTACGAAGATATGTGACAATATCATCCCTCTTAGGACTTATGGACATGCTTGTCACCCTCCCCGCAAGACGCCTTCCGATTTCGGGGAGAATGTGCGGCCTTCCGGTCACGAATATCCGAGTGCCCGGAGATTGGTGGAGGAGTTGGCACAGCAAATCGAGAACATTAACCTGATGCTCTGTTGTGCATTCATCGAGAGCGTCTATGCATATGAACACGCGCTTTCTGGCCGAGGCAATCTGCAGCATGTTCAAAATATCCGAAATTTGCAGCCCCTGTCCACCAATGGCATTCCTTCGGTCCCCATATGCTTTTAATATCTCCTCCGGAATCTCCTCAAGTCCGAAAACCAGTTGTTTTAGCAAGGAGCCCAGTACGCCCACAGGGGACTGCTCGCTCCGGGAGGCGAAGTCGAAATAAAAACATGCAATCGTGGTATTCTGTCGCCTCGTCTGCTTACACAAGTTGTCTATTACTAAGGAGCTAACATCGCAGCTTGTCAGCAGTTGCCATTTTTCTTCCACCCCCGGAGGCCTATCCATGTTACCTAATGTAAGTTTTGCCAACACCCGGATCTCCATAGCAAAACAGGACTGCGTTATCGGATTTGGAATCCTCGCCAACATCAGACCAAGCTCTAAACTCCTCAGTCCTTAAAACCCATTCTCCTACACTTTCGATTCTGCTGTCCCGGATGTCTTGATGGCGCAATTTAGGGTCTAGTGTGGATAGCCAAGATAGGATACTGGATCTATCATCGGCAACCGTAGGGTTGATGTAGGTGGTGCCGATATAGGTCGGGTTGATGTAGGTCTGATTCAAAGAGTTGTAGTTATTACTGAATGATTGGGACATCTTCTGTTTTTTTCTGCCCTGGATATTGTACGAGTCGATGATAGATGATGGAGTGAGTCGACTGCAGGAATTCCTGGGAGGCTGAAGAAGAGCGGTGTTTTTGTGGAACCTGATGGATGCCTCGGGGCTCTCCGATCAACCTCTTCAAATTTCTGACAAAAATACCACATGAACGAGCAAGAACCAGCCGGCGCTGGCACGTTCAAATAGGATTTTATCCTAGTTTTGTCTCGAAATCGAAATAAGACGCCATCGGCTAACTCTTTCTCACCAAACCTAAGCCTTTCAAAGCTCCTCTTCTAACGCAGTTGTAAGATCACAGCCGCTTCTTGACTCAACTTCAAAGTACTGGCCCCGCTCTTGCCCGTTTATGAGGTACCCGCTTTGCCTACCGTAAAAACTTCAATAATTGGACGGTGTGCTATGAAGTCCAGAACTCCCTTCTCTGGAAAGGGGGCAAAAACACAGCAAAAACACGGCCCCTTTCCCCCCTCCGAGACAGAAAAAAAAAAAAAAATTTCTTGACCTTACTAGGAGAGGAAAGTCCAACGACATAGCACACCGTCCAATTATTCAAGTTTTTACGGTACTGCATTGGTAGCAGTTAATTCCCCACCCCTTTGAGCGCTATCCTATCCCCCAGCTCAACACAAGTCTTGCGCTCCGGTGAAACACCACACTAGAGCGCCTGCAGTGGTATCGGCCAGCTTGACATATATACGAGTGTATTGAGCCTTACAAATAAATCAACTCACAAAGACACCTATCACCTAACTTCAAGAATCCCAAGATAGCCCGCGATGTCCGCCGAAGCCGGAAAGATCTTCCTCCAGCCTTGTACTGTGGTAACTTGGACCCTTTAAGATAGGGGTCGTGCTGTTTACCTCCATGTACAGTCCCAGGACACTCCGAAAGCAGGGCTGTCTTATCGTCGCTTGCTACAGTGCCACCGCAAAGATCCTCCTTGGTGTCCACTTCTGCTTCAAAAATCACCATTTCGAGAGCGCTGGAACTCAGCCATCGGCGGGAAAGTAAAACAAATTCCTGGTAAAATAAAGGCCACGGATATTTTGATTGTGATACTTCGATATTGGAGCATACAGTGCAATATTGGATGGACAGTAGCGATATGAGATTCATGACACTGAAACACATATCTCTAACCCTAGATGACCATGCAAATCCCTGGCGCGTAACTCCAGTTTTAGGATGGGCTACCTGTAGATTCCCGCTCCTGATAGAAGAAAGGAATTTGTTAAAGTTATAAGAATGTGAATCCCGGATTCCCAAGATTATTCATTCTATTGATGTGGATTTCATTTTAATTGGGTGAGGAGTAGGGATGCAAAAGAGGGTCCAAGAGCCGAATTTCGGTCTCTTTAGTGTTTTTTAGTAGCACTTCAGTCCACTAAGGATGGCTTTTGTACGTGTTTTATCTCTTCGTCGGTATTTCTTACTTTTTACAAGTAGCCCCCTAGAATATTCTGAATAGTTCAAGTGTCGGTAAAGATCCAAGGTTACCCTATCCCGTCTGCCGCCCCGGAGAGCTGCCAAATCTACGCACAGATTGGGAATAACTTTTACCATCATTCTACTCGTCCAGGTAAATTTAACCCCAAAACCCGCCAAAGCCAAACAACCTCCCCTACCAACCTAAGCAGGAATTCACAGAGTAGCTAAATATCATAGTGAACAGCCTTATCAAAACCGGATATATTCAGGATCTATGATTTACTACCAAACTAACAAATAAAGGCAGCCATGTAAATCGCACTTAAGCCCAGAAATAAATTACCCATGAACAACACTCTTGGTATAATACAGCTTGCTAAGGGACAAGAAAAACTACAACTAGCACAGTGTGGGGAATTGCCCCCTCCAGGTGGGTAGCTCAGCTATCACCACTCTCTCCGCAATGATTCCATGGCTCGGTCAAACTCTTTCCCCCTTAACTCTAGGGTTTGGATGCTAAGGGCTCGTTTACATATGCCGCCCTCTAACTGGCGGAGGCGGTAGCGGCGGCAAAGGAGGGCTCGGCAGTTAGAAGTGCGTAGGCAAGTATGATGAGTAGATTGTGTTTAGTCTCCTACCTACCGCCGTGTGCTAACTAGAGCTAGGTGGAATTTGCAAACTCAGCTCTAACCCAGCATCACGCGTTGGCCGTCCAGCGAGAAGAATATGGGATGGTAGAAAATTGGGTAAACACTTTTATACAGTTTAGTTTTGCCACCCAAATTTTTGACCTAGGCAGAGAGGTAAATGGCCATACGATACAAAACAACGCAGTACAGTATACCCACGTCGGGGGCTAAAGTTAGTTGGCTCCGGTGTGTGTCGGGAAGAGAAATGCACACTGTGTGTAGAAACTAGAATTAACATTTGATGTCATTCTGGATAAACATAATGGGTGAAACGAAAGAACAGGTGACAACGATATACCTCCCAATGCCAGCCTAGATTATAGCGAATTTACCCAATATCGCTAGCAGGGCTAACACCAAAAACGCCCGACTCAAATGGAAGGATTGCTCGAGTAGAGTTCATAGATGGGGGGGTATGAAGAATTGAGTGAAAAATCAATTTAGTCCATCCCGGCTGCATATCATACAATCCCTCATACCGTGATATCACGCCAGACCTCATGGAATTTCGTTTGTCCATGGTCTAATCTCTGTAAGTTTAAAATCTAAATTCAGTTCTCTGGTACTATAGAGCCATAACTTAGTAATGCTTTTTATCCCAAATCGATTTTCCATTTTTCGATTGCTTGCTGCGAGTACCGGTATCGGACTTCGCAGCTATTTATACGGTACAGTCTATGGTATTATGCCTTTGCGCTAGATGGACGCAAGCCATTGTTACTGTTCTTTTTTTTGTTCACCACGGGAGGTTGAGGCTCTTTTTTTTTGGGTGTGCATCTGCAGCTCATGCACATTGAGATAATGAACCCCGCAAGCCTCTTGGATTGCGTTTAGGTCCCAGCAATCTTCGACGGCACCTCGGCAAGCAGAATTCTTGGCATCCGGTACCCCAGTCAAACGACCCGACAGGCTGCTCAGACACCCTTCTCATTAGGACCTCTAAACTTGAACAGGAAGGCTTCCTCTCGTGAATTGGATACTGTAAAGTGTTGCAACTGAAGCGATCACCGGTTTTGCGCTGTCAAAGAAAATCAACCAATTAGCGTTAGAGTGGGGGGCGCCCGAGTGGCAATTCGAGTTGCGCAACCATGCCTTTCGCTTACTTCCTCCACGCGAGAAGCAGAGCCGCAGAGACTTGTTGCGGGCGATGGCAGTGGACAGGGATGTGATCACAGTAGGCGCCTGAGCATGCCGGGTACAAACCAAAATCAGGGCCAAGGGGCTCATCGCTTTGGGGCTGTTTTAATGGTGGTTGACGTAGCGAGTTTGCTCCTACTGACTTTAACTACTAGGATTTTCAAATATCGTAGGGTGTAGTAGCCGTAGGCAAGTCTTTTTTTTTTCTTTTCTCTGCGTAATACATCACGGTTACTTGTCGATTTGTGAGGCTGGCAGACCGCTCGGCTCACAGAGGGTGGACAACCTAGGGGTATTTGCTAACCCCAGAATTTAGCGAAATGAAGTGCAACACCCGCGCATGACAATAGAGTTCATAATTAATTCGCATACTGGCTTGGACGGCGGGGAAAGGGGATTCGGGAGAATTGTAGACATTCTTGATGGCACGGTATGCCATGTTTTCCTCCCAGGAAACTGAAAAAAAAGTCGGAGTTCGAATGGAGTCCATACTTGTAAAATTAACCCAAAGCGATCCACTTCATCACACGGTGCCTGAGCCGCAGGTCCTTGTCCAGTGAGCCCCGTTAGGCTGCATGATGACAATCGCTCACCCTGCAATGATATGTCCGGTACCGTACTGTACCTGTACTAACTTGTTGGTCAATCGCTGGCCCTTTCATACCTTAACCTCAACTGCTGCTCTGAGACCTCCAAAAACTACGAGCGGCAAGTTTAATTAGAGAAAGTAAAATCTGAATACCACCCAGCATTTTACTATTGATCTGTGGTCGCTGGAGTGAGTTGGGGTGGTCCGTTGTTACGTGGATAGCGAGCCGCAGGGTAGATTAAGAATTTGCGGCTCCGGAGCACTCAGGTAGATTTGGTATAGGTTACACAATCAAGTTGATTAGTAAGAGGTTACCTTGCGAGGCGCGATGATATCGTACCCCCCCTTTCCCCAATGTCCATCAACCGGGTCAAACAACCCAGAAACCCACACTGCTAGATCATAACTGGCCCGGAAATTTCGCACTCTTATATCCATGATCATGGCACTACCTACCCCAGCAACACCCACTGCTCACATCACACCCATTACCCCTCTTCTAACAATGACTTTGTGTGGAATGTGGGCAGCATTGGTGCGACTGACGAGAGGTCTTAGGTCCTAGCACGACTGCCACCACTTGAGCCCTACATCCAACATCAAGACCCCGAACCCGCCGTGCCCACGGCCTTGGGGAACGGTTGTGGCGAACCGAGGAACCACAAAAACGGTGTGGTGGTGCTGAACGGGATAGATCAGAGCAAGCGACATTATTTTGCTACGGCAATCCTGTCGTTTGCTAGATCTGTTTCGGGTAAGAGGCAATCCTTGAGGAAATAAAAGAGGAAGGTGGTGCTAATGAGAAGCGATCCCAGTCCACCAGTACTAAATAGGTTATGCGATCGGGCCGATGAGCAAAACGCCGCCGTCTTAATCTTCTACGTTGACTTTGCGGTGCGGGAGGAGCGGCTTCCGACAATATGCTTGATTAACGAAACGGATTGGGGCTGGGTTAGAAAGGACCTCGGACGAGATAAGAGGGACTTTTCAAGATCATAAAACGGTAACTGGTGGAAGGGGGCTACGGGTGACGGAAATTCCGATGATGCTGTAGACCGCCACACCACACCAGTGGTCATTTATATGAGTCGATTCTTGGAATAATTTGTGAAGTTCATTAACCTGAGGTGCTAGATGCGTTGCAACAAATTCTTGAGAAGTCCACGAACACGAATATTCCGAACCGGAAGACGACACATTGAGAGCGACGTAAAAAGGCATAGTAGCACAAGAGAGTAGCAATTCTATTCGCAAGGCCGGGCAATGATGATATCGTGGGATATACCCGAATGAGATTGAGTAAGGGCAGGTGTCGAAATGCGATGGACGGTAGTCAGGCGGCCGAAATCATCAAAAGCATTGCCGAGAATATATCCTGCACTCATCGCTAACAAATACATCTGGGTTTCTACTGATTTCCCTAAGCATGGACGTTCTCCTTGGGAAAACAACAACCTAGGGCAAGTGGCAAACGCTGAGGGCGTGCGGGGACTGGATTCGAAAGATGTGTATGCGGCGGCCAGTGGGTGGATAAAAGAGCAGGATGGGGAGAAACCAGGACTCAGGGTGACAGCCTTAATGTAGATCATATTCGTTACTCAATGAGGCTCGCTACGCCCTAGCAGCGCGCATAGGATCATCAGACGTCAATGCTTAAAATCTACACCTACCCCCCCTTTTTGTATCCGCGCCATGTGCTCTGCCTCGGTAAACCACCCTCCTTGAATATCTTTCTTTATATTTTGGGCGCCCACGCCAGAATAGAGTCTCCAAGCGGCGTGGTACCCCCCGCGCGCCATCTCTTTAGTCAAATTGAAAACTATATATCTACTAAGTTACTTTTGGTGATCTCCTATCGAGGGCCGGCCGATATAGCTGTGACCTCTACCAATAATCCCTTAATCGGGTACCGGAGCGCATTATGCATTAGTTTCTAGCATTGCTAGAACCGCAATCTCTTTCATGGGCCCCCGAGTCCCGATCTCAACAATAGTGATTTTATGGGTATTATACGCCTCGTATGGGTTTCTATATGTCGACCAGAGCAGGTAGCCGAGCTGCTGTCACAACGGCAGACTGTAAAACCCGGTGCCCCCAGACAATCGTGGCCAAACATTGCTCTCGTAAGCTGCAGAGAATGGGAATGCTGGAGTATTATAGTGAAGCTACAAGTACTGTGGTACGGGGAAACGCTGACCACAATACGCCAGGCGATCGTGTTCGAACCCCGCCCTCGTGGGCTTCCCAGAAGTAGTGCGCCGAAGTGATGAAGCTGCTGCAAGCTCGCAAATTAGTAGATCTCACAGGATTTAACCCCGACTGCACAGCGTGCTTCATATAATTTTCAAAAAAAACCGCTACGCGCCTCCTCCGCATTTCCGTAATACGCCCAGATATATCGCCAGCTGCCCTCACTCCTAGATTAAGTTCACCTCCCTCTCGGGATTTAATAACAGCCTCGCTGACATCAGTGTCCTCCCTTTCCTCTCTTTTTCCTTCCCTCTTCTCTCCCGACTCTATCCTGGTACGGTTTGGCACCAGATGTATATATTATCCCTGTAATGTAATGGGAATGTTCATTTTAATACCTTTTCATTCTCCCACTTTCCCTTCCCTATAACAATACTACGCTTAGCTTTAGACTAATCCCTATTACTTATATATTGTCCCTTTGTCCTTTTTTCGTTTTCCTAAACCACTCTTCCCTCCCTACGGGCGATCTAGCACAATATCATAGTAACTTTACCCTATCCTTGATTATTGGAGAAACAACACCTCGCGATGCTTGCCGTGCCTGAAATTTGACCCGACTAAACCGCTAGGCCCATTCTCAGACATGGTGAGCCGAGGACAAAACAGCTCCTGTTCACGAGATCGTCATCATTTCCGTTGATAGAAACAGCTGCCTGTCTCTGCACCCACTTGGAAGCCCTTATGTAGCAGGAGGGTACGGTATCTTGATCTTAATTCTATCCTTGCGCTGGTGAGGAAGTGGGTATCCTTAATTACATAAATCAGAAAACTCCCGTGCTCCTTCTTCTTTTCTTATACTCCCCATCCATCCCCCATCCGAAATCCTCAAATCACTCACATTGCCCATTGCGAGAATCTACCATCTGCTAGGCACTTCGGTAATAGTACTTGGGTACCCGCAATCCACACTTATGATCTCTAGTTCTGTGCAGCCTCTCTCCCCCTGTCCTTTCCTCCTAGGCTCTTTATTCACGAAACAGTTTTCTTTCATTCCGGTCTTCCCGGATTAGTGTGCGTGCGCGGGCAAACAGCCGGCTCCGAAAGGCAATATACTGTAACTCACCGGGAGGGAGCCTCTGTTGATCTAGTTGGGCATGCTAGGATTGTGTAAAGCAAGGTATCCCGACGCAACTCTGGGCTATAAACGCCGCCCACAACCACCTAGCAACTCCGCGTGCCAACTTCCCGAAACGCGGAAACCAGCGCCATACCACGCCACTCAGAGCAAGGAGCCCACCCATCATTCAACACCCCTGCCCACTAATCTCCAACCTCAACCTCAGGCCTCCCTCCCCCATCCTCTAAAGCTTTGTGTTTCCACCCATGACTACGGTTAGGCATCTAGTCTAATGGTGACTCAAAAAAAGGCATGACACATCGTAGGCGGTAAACAGGTAACTTATTTTTGTCCAATTATTCTGCTCCATGCTTTGGTTATTGTCCGACAAAATAAAACCGGAGGGCGCGCAATTTGGGCACTACTTCCTGGACCTGGAAAATTTTCTCAGTGATGGAGGCGAAGGAATCGCTAAGATGTGCAGATGGCCGGGGATGTCGAGGCGTGAGTTGTCTATTGGAGGTTTCTGGCTCAGGACTAAGTTACTTGGTAAGAGAAAACCGCTACATTCATAACTCTATACATCTGTTTATACTCTGGGGTGACCAGGTGCGTCCACACTTCTGTATTCCCCCATAATGGCGATTCCCGGTACTGTACACCACTTCTCGGACTAGTACATTTTACTACCGGGATTACCTTAAATTTACAATCGCTCGGTAGACTTCGGAAAGCAAGAGTGGCGCCTGCACTGGCAACACGCAAGACGAGGACTTGTGCGACCACGCCTGAGATACCCCGGCACGCGTACCGAAATGCCGGGATAGTCTACATCCCTAACAAGTTCCCTCGACAGCATACGCGGACGACCTATGGCCCTTTACCTAACCGCCTAGATCTGAAATTTGGGTGGCAAAACTAGACGGTGACGTCTCAACCAGCATCGTTGCCGACAGACGGCGCAAGAGTGATTACCCAATTTCCTGCCGCCCTGAATTCTTGTTCGATAGCTAGACCGTCAGAACGTGACGTTGCCTCGGGTGTGCATTTGCAAATTCCACCAGACGCTAGACAGACTCTACTCTAGGTAAATTCCACCCATCTACTTTCCCCCAGACCTCTAGACGCCTTCAACCGTTAAGTCCCCCTTAACTGTTGCAACCGTCCCGGGCTGCTAGACGGCCGTCTGTACTAGTACAAGTAGGCAACCAGGACCTGGTTCTAAAATTTAGGTGATGAAATTAGACCGTGGCTTGTCAATCGGTATCGCCCTCCGATAGATGGTTCAAAAGTGTTTACTTAATTTTCTGCAGTCCTAAATTCTTGTCGCTAGGCGGTCAAAACGTGACCTTCCGTCGGAGGTGCGTTTGAAAATCCCACAAGACACTAGATGGAACTGTACACTACGGTAGGTAAACACTATCTAGTTGCTCGTACTCCTCCAACCGTCTGCCCCCCTTAACGGCGGGCACCGTGTCGAAGTGCTAGATGGCCATCTATAGGTAACCGGACCTCCGGTGGTCTTTACAAACGTCAGAAAATTACGAGTGCTGGTATCAGGCTTGGACTTTAGAGATCTGTGACGCGCTTACCCAAAGCCAACGCATCAGTTACACAAGCGCAAGTGGATGAACAAGGCTAGGTGTTCGCTCACGAGGCCCAACGGCGGGATTATTATGACTATATCGTCCATCCGCACATCAATGGAGCCCAGCAGCTCAGCGATCCATCCCCCTACACTGTTACCGTTGGAGAGAAAATGTCGGACTCACCGCCCAGCGATACTACAAACCCCCGGAATAACACACACAACTCGTATAACACCCATTCTTTCAACCACACCAATACATTCAATGATTCCGTGTGGAACGTGAACATTGGTGCGACGGACGAGAGGTCAGAAATTCTAGCATGGTTGTCCCCACTTGAGCCCCGCATCCGGCACCAAGACCTTCGAACACGCCGCGCCGATAACGTTGGGGAATGGCTGCTACAAACGGACGAGTTTCAAAGGTGGCGCAATGGTGCTGAACACCCGACATTATTTTGCTATGGCGATCCGGCAGTCGGCAAGACCTATTTTAGGTGAGACAATCCCCGAAGCAAAACTAGAGGATGGTGTGCTGATGGGTAGAGCTAGTTCGCTCGTGGTAGACAGAATATGCGATAAGGCCAAAGAGAAAAATATAGCTGTCGCATGCTTCTACGTTGATTTCGCCGCGCGGGAGGAGCAGTCGCCAACAAACATGCTCGGTTCGCTACTGAGGCAGATTGTCAGTGGATTAGAAACCATCCCGGAGGAGATAAGAGGGACCTTTCAAGATCACAAAAAGGTGATTGGTGGAAGAGGGCTACGTGTACCGGAAATTGTGGAGATGCTGCAAACTGTCACATCATTACGACAGACGTTTATATGTGTTGATGCCCTTGACGAATGTGTGGAAGGCTATCAGCTTGAGGTGCTAGATTCGTTAAGACAAATCGCCGAGAAGTCCTCAAGAACGCGGATATTCTTAACCGCAAGACGGCACATCCGGAACGAGATGGAAAGGCATCTTGGTGCGAGAGCGACAACTTTATGCATAAAACCCAGCAACGATGACATCGTGGGATATGTCCGGATGAGGTTGGGTAAGGACAGATGTCGAGAGGCGATGGATAGTGATCTGGAAGACGAAATCATCAAAAGTATTGCCGAGAATATTCCCGAAACGTAAGTGCGCATCATGACTGATATACCGCTTTGAAGTTTTTCACTAACAAAAAAATCTAGCTTTCTACTGATATCTCTAACTATGGATGCTATCCTTGGGGAAACCACATCCTATGGTAGGCGGCAAAGGCTAAAGGCAATCACACAGGGCTTGGATTTGAAGGATGTATATGGCACGACCCTTGAGCGGATAAAGGAGCAGGGTGGGGAGAAAGCAAGGCTCGGGATGAGAGCCCTAATGTGGATCTCGCACTCGGAGAGGCTATTACAGCTCGATGAGCTTTTCCACGCTTTAGCGATCGTGACAGGATCTACGGATATAAATGCTAAAAGGATTCCTTCGGTGGAGACATTATTGAGCTGTTGCTTGGGGCTTGTTATCGTCGATAGGGAGGCTTTGACGGTTCGCTTGATCCACTTTACTCTTCAAGAGTACCTTTGCACCTGTCCCGACCTTTTTGGCCCAACTCACTCGACCATGGCGGAAACCTGCTTGACATACCTCAATTTTAAGACTATAAAGGAGATTCCGCCAGCGCTTCTTGCTCTGCCTCAGTCAACTCCCTTCCTCCAATATTCTTCCTTATATTGGGGCGCCCATGCCAGGAGGCAGGCTTCAAGTGACGTGGTATCACTTGCGCTCAAGCTCTTCAGCCAAATTGAAAGCCATATAGCTACCAAGTTGCTTTTAGTGGATCTCATATCGATGACTGGCCGATATAAGGGTGATATCCCCATCCATGGCCCCCTGATTGGATTTACCGGACTTCATTGCACATCAGTTTTCGGTATTGTTGAAATCGCAACTGCTTTCATGGGCCACCCGAGCCACGATCTGAATAGAAGGGATTTTCTGGGGATTACACCACTCATATGGGCTGCTATTTGTGGGCAACAACGGGTAGCAGAGTTGCTGTTAGAACAGCAAACTGTCAGCCCCGACAAACCCGATAGATATTTTCGTCGAACAGCACTCTCATGGGCCGCGGGGAAGGGACATGAGGGAATTGTGAGGTTACTTCTCGAGCGGGCATTCGCAAAGCCCGACGGCCCAGATGGCTGGTGGGGTAAGACACCCCAGGTGATGAATATGGTCCGGGGAAGGAGATATGTCAACCCCAATCGGCAAGACAAATACGGCCAAACGGCAATACTACTAGCTGCTGAAGGGGGGCACGAGAAGGTGGTGAAGCTACTATTAGGAAGGAACAACGTCAAACCTGATACGCCTGATGGATGCGGCCGCACACCTCTCTTGTGCGCTTCTTGTCTAGGGTGGGAGGGAGTAGCGGAGCTACTCGTAACCCGGGAAGATGTTAGCATCCATAAGTCAGGCAAAAATGGTGAGACACCGCTCCTGGCAGCTGCTGAACGCGGATCAGAGCGAGTGGTGGGCCTCCTATTGGGGCGGAAAGATATCAACCCCAACACCTGCAACATATCTGGCCAGACAGCACTCTCGTTGGCTTCCAGGAAGGGGCATGATGAGGTAATGAAGCTACTGTTGGGGCGGGAGGACGTCAACCCCAATATTCCAGACAATGATCGTCGAACACCGCTCTTGTGGGCTGCCTCGAATGGACGGGACGGAACAGTGAAGCTACTGTTGGGGCGGGAAGACGTTGACCCCAATATGCCAAACTATGGTGGCCAAACACCGCTCTCGTGGGCTGCCAGGAATGGGAACGACGGAGTAGTGAAACTACTCTTGGGACGGGAAGACGTCAACCCCAATATGCCAAGCGACAGTGGCTCAACGCCGCTCTCGTGGGCAGCTAGGAATGGGCGTGATGGACTAGTGAAGTTACTGTTGGGGCGGAAAGACATCAACCCCAATGTGCCAGATAATGATGGCCTGACGCCGCTCTGGTGGGCTGCCCAGTATGGGCGTGATGGAGTAGTGAAGCTGCTATTGGGACGGGAAGACGTCAACCCCGATACGCGAGACAATCATCTCCGAACACCACTCTCGTGTGCTGCCAAGCATGGGCGCGAGGAAATAGTGAAGCTACTGCTGGGACGGAAGGGAGTCAACCCCAATATGCCGGACAATTATGGCCAAACACCACTTTCGTGGGCTGCCGAGTATGGGCGCGATGGAGTAGTGAAGCTGCTATTGGGACGGGAAGATGTCAGCACGGATATACCGGACAATGGTGGCCGAACACCGCTCTCATGGGCTGCCAGGAATGGGCATAATGAAGTAGTCAAACTACTGCTAGAACGGGAGGACATCAATCCTAATATGCCAGACAATTGTGGCCAAACACCCCTCTCGTGGGCTGCTGAGTATGGGTGCGACGGCGTGGTGGCGCTACTTCTGGGACGAGACGTCAACCCCGATATTCCGGACAATGGTGGCCAGACACCGCTCTCGTTGGCTGCCGAGAATGGGCGCGATGGAGTAGTGAAGCTACTGCTAGGACGAGAAGACGTCAACTCCAATATGCAACACAATGGAGGCCAAACACCCCTCTCGCGGGCTGCCGAGAATGGGCGCAACGGAGAAGTGGAGCAACCTTTGGGACCTGAAGACGTCAACTTCAATACGCCAGACAATTATATTCAAACTCCGTTCTCGCTGGCATTGCAGATGCGGCACCCGGAAGTTATGAGGCTACTTCAAGCCCACAGATCTTCAAACCCCAACACAACTTAGCGCTAACCACGCAGGATCTTTCCACACCTCAAGAACCTCCATGCGCCGCTTTCTCCCGCAGACACCCCTTCAGATAGCGCCAACTGCCTCCCCCCTCTAGATTACTTTTGCCTATCTCTTTAAAACCCACACTAACCTTCTCGATATGGCTGCTTTCCCCCTCGTTTCTCTTCTTCCCCCCAAATTCCCACCTCCATGGTTGTTCAGTTCGGCCCGGGTGTATATACTATTCCTGTAGTTGTAATGGGAGAGCTCGCTCTACTTTTTCGATATTACCTTCTTCCCTCTGTATAAAAATACCGCAGTTTGGTTTAGACTAATCCCCATTCCCTACTTATACATTCTCACTTCCGTCCATTTTATGTTTTTCCTAAACTACCCTTCTCCCCATTAGCCATCTATGTACGGTATAATTGTAAATTTACTTTATTGGTGATTACCAAAGACAAGGCATTTTAACCACAACCTCGTTATACTTACTGAGCCCCAGCGCATGGATCTTCATTTGACCGAACCTCTAGCATTACACCCACCCCCAGGCTAGGGTCAACCGGACAGATACAAGGCTTCTATACGAGATTGTGATAATTGCCCCTCGTAACCTAAAGTGTTACTTCCCCCTCGAATATTCTTTAACCCCCTCCACCCCTTCACGCATCCCTCTTCTGTCGCCTACCATGCACTTCTGTGATGGCAGTGGACATCCGATATTTCCAATCTGCAATATCGAGTGCTGTTTAGCCTTTCTCCCTTTTCCTTTTCCTAGTAGGCCCTTTATGCATTCCACAGCTTTCTTCCCTCTCACAATTGTCTCTTTTCATTCCGGGCTTCTCCCACAAACGCATATACAGAGGTAGACTACGGATTCCCATATCCGATACGCCATAACCCCACCCCGATAGCACGTTAACCATGCACCACAGCCACCCAACAACCTTCTTCAGACTTCATACCAATCCACAAAAATATAGATGCTAGCACTACACTCTACTACCTGGGATGAGACCACCTGTTGGAATAATGGCTTCAATGTGACGGAAGCATGCCTGGTTAGGAATAGTGGGAGCTCGCTTATTAGCCCTGTATCTAGATACCTCTCTAAGGTATAAGTACCAAGGTCTGGTACCCAAGAGACGATGGATAATCTTGATCCTCAATTCAAAAAAGTGTATTCAGTTAATATTCATTCACCTCACCTACGAGATTTTCAACACCACCCACTTGTCAGCATACCCCCCACTCACGAGTTTCCTACTTAAGCCTTCAACTGTTGTGATCCCGAGTGATCATTCGTGACCACCGTGCTTCTAATCCAAGTGCCGTTGGGAAAAGCCGGCTTTCGGAACTGATGCGGGGGAAACAGCACACCAGTAAATTTCTTTTGTAATACATCTACCCGGAACCCTGAATATCATCCAACAAGGGGACGGAACCCGGGTGCTAGGGATTTCCGCACCATTTCAGCAGGCTGGAAATGGTTGTTGGAGGGGTCCTAGTTTGTGGACTGAGGGAAAGTATTTTCGTAGTTTATATGGAGTCTCTGCGGGTGCGGGTCCGGTTCTTCCCTCTAACTCCGGCTGGCTGAGATTTCCTTGAGGCCGATATGAGCATCTATCATCCCAGAGGGGGGGGGGTCTCTCTCCAGCTTCTCACCTTTCCCTCCCAGCTCGCGGCAGTGTTCCCACAGAACATGCCTTTGGTATGCAGACCTATGGGCCGTAGGCCAGGTCAAGGAAGGCCGCTCTGAAGATAGCCTAGGCGGATATAGGCTGAATTCCGCCGACCTGCGAAAGCCCATCAGGCCTGATATGCGCCTATTGGCCAGGTGATTAGCATCGAGAACAGATCGCTTTGAGGGTACCTTGATTCCCGCACCTGTTTCAAGTTCCTCATCTTTTATTTTATTTTTTCGTCTTTCCCTCCGGGATATTGCTTCTTAGGAAATCACACGAATGATGAGCAAATATCTCAAAGACATCTTGACTATTCACCTGCAGAGTCACCACACCCCCACCACGGTCAAATCTTACCATTCTTCCCTCAGATCCTACCTCTTCATCAAAATTACGTTAAATCCCTAAGGTAATGGAGGGAAGCTTTTCTTGTATTTTGAATGTTATTTTTTAATTAGAAAACATCTATAGTTAACCGCCATTATATCGATACCCGATAATATTCTGTCGTCACCTTACCGTTACAATACTGAGCCGTTGACCCACCACAATAGCAGCGGTTTTTCTACAGTTAATTTAATTATTTGTCCTACTATCTCCAATATTCTTCGCTAATGAAGCAAAATAGTTTTGCATTTTTAACGTTGCTTTGTGGTGTGAATTTTTGCGGTAGCCTGCATAGCTGCTCGCCAGGAGCGGTTAGCCTGTACTATGTGTGCCGGCCTAGGCTATATAGGCCAGGCCCTAGACAATTTTCACACGCACGGCTAGGCTTTACCGCAGCGCCTACCTGGCCCGTAGGGAACACTGTCTAGATGTACTATTTCTGGTTATAATCGGAATCTTCACCCCACTTTTTAGTCTTTATTTCTTTCCTTTTAAAACAGCTCGGAATTGGCGTTGAGATTACCCCCCCATTTCCCACTCATACTTCCTAACCCAGGTCCATTTTTCCATTTTTCACAAACTATTCCACTCCCTGCCACCCCTCCATGTACAGTAGTAACTTAGTCACAAAATCTCCTTACCTTATTCGTGGTTATTGAAGATACCGCGTTTCAATTGCAACTTCGTGGCATTTCCCGTCATTCGGTGGATAGAGCTTACGATCGATGAACATCTACCTTTCTTCCCAGACCGGAGTCAAGTTGGCACAAAAACAGGGCACAAAAACAGGCCTTGTGTTTGTTGAAATTCTGTGTATATTTCCTATGTATATTCAACACACTACCGTGTATTCTTTGACTAGTTTGTGTTTCGGCTCTGCCTGTCCACCGCTTATATTACTACAGCTAAGATATATATTATGGTGTTTTATTGTTTGTTTCAGGATAATATCTTGGGATTTAACATGTGCTTTCCAATCTGGTATTTAAGATTTTACGGTTGTTTATGCATCTCTTATGCACCATTCTGGGTCATGATATTTCCAATAATCGCTCCACACCCTGTTGTTTTCACTCATATTATTTGGGATTTACTTGGCCGGATTTCAGGGTCAAACATTTTCGCACTTATGTTTCTTATATTGGTTTCCCTATATTTCTCTTGCGCATATGGTCGGGCACTTTTTGATAAATAAGGTGCTACCGCCCACCTGGCTTAGAAGAATTAAGAACCGGAACTCCCACCAATCCCTTCTTTACCACGTCTCTAAGCTTACCATGCAACCCCCTTGTACTTGCAAAGTATTATCCACATAGAATAGATTGTGCTGCATTCACATATTGAACAGGTTATGAGCCCGGAGCTCGCCTTACTCTATAACAAATACGGTCAGACCCTTCCACCCAACAGCGATAAACTACGATCATATACCTAGCTCCACCTTAGCAACCGGTGTTGTGGGAACAGAAAATTCTCGGCATGCGGCTTGGCGCAACCCCTTTTCCCTACCTTAAAAGAACACGATTCCCCCGTTGCAACACTACTTCCGTTCTTCCTTCAACAACCATGCTTAGTCTGCATAGTAGTGGACACCTGGTGTGGTATATCTTTTCACTTAACTTCACTTTGCTTCAAGAAAGGTGGGGTCTAGCTTCGAGTGCGCATGTGAATTACAGGTAGCTAAGGGTGTTCACAAAATACTAAAAGGCTGAGAGAAGTGCTGAGACTGGTCCCTATCATTTTTGCGGGGGTTTTTCACACCTAAACATCACCAAAATGACTGATACAGCAGCTAGCAGACAACTTCGTGACACAGAGTCAGAAACCGAAGATACTATTAGAGTGGCCTCGCGTCCCGCTACACAGCCTACCATAGCTGCTGGTACATCATCCTGTCGTCCTGCTTGTTCTGATTTCAAACGACCAGCTAAATTGCCCTCAACCTCACCTCCACCTCCGGCTGGTAAAACATCTACTCCGGCCCCGACAAACATATTCAAAGTTCAAAAAACTCAGTTGCTCCTCCCAACCATAAACTAAGCTCCATCCAAAAGCCTACTGCAAGCGAATACTACTTTGCTTGGAGAAACATTTCTCAATATGTTCTCGAACATTTTAACTGTTGGAATATTGTGCTAGGTGAGGAAACGATTGGCAATTACGCCAAAGACGACAATGATAATTGTATCGATCACAACTAATATGCCGCGACATACTTCATCCAAACTGTAGAGTCTGAGTAGCTCATCCTCCTTGCGACCTATAAAGCCTCTTTTAAAATATTGACGGCTCTCGAGGACAAATTTGCTAGGCAAAACACTTCATCTTTCTTCGATCATCTCAATTCTGTTTTCGATACCAAGTACAATACCTGAGATCTTCCTTCCGATTATATCAATAACTACGATACCCTAGAGAATCGATTACACCTCCAATGCTCCACCGCCACCTCCACCCACTAATACACCCTACCATTTGTCTTTCAAACACTGTTCGAGTCACCCGAGGCTAAAGCAGCCATCCTCATCTGTTCTCTTCTTAAATCAATGAATAATATCGTTGATTACCTCCAACCAAGGAAGACATTACCTACGATCACGTCTGCAATCAACTAATGGACTTGACAATTCCTACCGGTGTTAACTCCGCGAATAACAAAGCGTATAAAACCGCTGATGTTAAAGGAAACGGCAAGGAGCTAGGAAGAGAACCCATCTGTAAGGGACAGACGGCCATACCCAAGGAATGCTCCTACTTCAAAACACACTAGTTAACTGTTAGCCGCGATGGCCATACCTGGAATGATTGTGTCCAACTCAAGGCCCCTAATCTGAAGAAAAAAGAAAAGAGGACCGTTAATACGCAATGATCGGAAAGGAAGAAACTCCTAAACCGGTCAGTACCTTATCCTCCATCCAAACCACTCCCAAAATCTCCTCCTATCCCCGATGGGTTATAGACACAGGCACAAGCTCACACATGACAAACAACTTAGACCTTTTTATAAACTTAGAGACGGTGAAAGGCACTGGTAGGTTAGGCAATGGCTCTGTTATAGAGACATGCAGCCGTGGAACAGTTCTGATCTTGGACAAAACATCTATTGGTCATATTTCTTCTCTATACCTTGAACTTGTTCATTGGGTTCCTAGTGTGGGATCTTGCAGTTTGTTGTCCACACGCGCTATTGTTTCTTTTGAGACAGGATTTTCTTTGGCTAGTTCTGGAAGGGAGATGTATATTTTTAGGGAAAATAAAACAGAGATTATCTGGGGAAAGCTTGATGGACAAGATTATATTATGCAAGAGGAGAAAGAGTTGGCAAAGAAGATGACTTACCAACAGTGGCACGAAGCGCTTGGGTATCCCTCACCGGACTATCTCAAAAGCAACAACTACTCTGATGCTACCAACCTCCTCAAAGTTTTGAAAGACTAGCAATGCGGGACTTGCATCACTTTGAAAAGTATAAAGCGAAAGCCTACCTCAATTACCGACATATGCTCAGATACACAGTTCGAATTAATTAAGTCCGACTTCAGCGGAACATTCTCCAAAACCTCCTTCGGCAAATCCACTAATTATGTTACCTTCATAGATGACTGCACAAGATACGCTTAGATATATCCCATCCATGCCAAATCTGATACTGTTACAGTGTTTACCAGTTTCATCTATGCTCGCTACACTCAAGATAACACCATAATCAAAACATTCAGAACAGATAATGGAGGAGAATAACTCAATGCTGCCATGTTAGCATTGTTAAATAAGCAAGGCATAGTACAAGACCTCTCTGCCGCTTAGTCTCATGAATCAAATGGTGTTGCTGAACGATACAATCAAAGAATTATCAGTTCTGCTGGCTCTTTGATGACTGGCTTGCGCTTAACTTTATAGGCTGAAGCTATCGCAACTGCCGTCTACCTTCAAAACAGACTCCCTAACCAATTGATAGGAAAATTGACGCCCTCTGAATCTCTCTACCATGTCCACCAATATGGCACGAAATGCTTCATTCATGTACCAGAGGAGAAATGTCACCCTGTAATGAAACTACTGCCCTAGGCAATTGCAGGATATCTTATTGGTTATACCTCTTCTGATAAAATATATAGGATCTGCATCCCTTCGCAGCATAAAATCACTAAAACTCGACAAATCCATTCGCCAACCAAGACGATAACATCGCTGGGAAATACAACCATGGAACGTTACTTGCTGAAGATACTGATGCTACCGTCTACTCCCTATCCCGTCCATTATCTACCATTAAGGTTTAACCGGAAATGGACCATGACCGGAACAGACAAATTAATCCACCAACAGTTAAGGAAGTTGCTTTACCGTAAAACAAATTTTCAGAAAAAGCCAAGCCTTCATCTACACCACTCCTGGCTTTGCCTGAGGAACAACGATCGAATATGCTACCAGCACCTGCTGACACTACTGTGGAAAGACCTGAACACTCCCGGTGTTCTGGAAGAACCTCAACACAATCATCGATTAAGTACAAAAAGCAACTTGGACACCGAGTACAACATGGTACTAGTGAGATACGCGACGAGGATCCGACCACCTATCGCCAAGCTGTAAATAGCTCACTTAATGAAGAATAGATATCTGCCATGAACAATGAGATTATTTGAGAGATTGGTACAACCCATGGCCAATTGGGCTAAGCGTAGGGAAACTAGCCCAGAGCAATGGGATACTGTGTCGGAGGTCAGGGGAAAAAGGTTCACCCAGTTGCCGGGCCAGTGTAGGGTCAAAGCTCCTGGACAATTGGCCTGTAGACCCCTGTTACAATAGCTTCCCCCCAGCTTGGCCAGACCACGACATCTCCATCTTTCCAACAGCTCGTGTTCCTTATTGACAGCTCGCGTGCTTTATCCCACATTCCAAGCATTCAACACGTTCGAAAACGATACCGTACCTCTACCCTGACCAAATACACCCTATGGCTACTCAAGTACAATGGCCCCTAGGAGAGCTTCAAAGCGCAGAGGCACCTCAACACCAGCGGCATGACATCGAGCAACAGGAGGGATCAGAATAAACACACTTAGTATAATGGGGGCACTCTGTAGGAAGACGGATCCTAGGATTGCGACCGCACCGAAGACTCAAAGTAGAAGTACGGATTAAAATAAAGATAAAGGTAATTCACAGTAGAATCAAATGGTAAAACTTAATATCATTAATCCTAAAAGCTTCACACAATAAGGTATCTCAAGGATCGTTGGTTATCAGAATAGGGTGTCTCTCACTTTAGTTAAGTAGAAAAATGTAAAGCCAGTAGACACGCGTCAAGCATGCTGACCTTTCGCGAGCACCATGCTCAGCTCAGGGCTGTCTAACTCACATGCCTAGAGTGAGCTAACACTCGGAGGCAGTCGCACCGCTCGGATATTAACTATCTCCTGTTGAAATTCCGTTATATTTCCTATGTGCATTTCATAACACTACCGTGTATTCTTTTACTTAGTTTGTGTTTTGGCTCCACCTGTACACCGCTTACATTACTACAGCTAAGATATATATTATGGTGTTTTATTGATTGTTTTGGGATAATATTTGGGGATTTAACATGTGCTTTTCTATCCGGTGTTAAGGATTTTATGTATTTCTTATGCACTATTATTGGTCATGATATTTCTAATATTCACATCACACCCTCATAGTTTCACGCACATTGTTTAGGATTACTTGGCAGGATTTCAGGGTCAAACATGTTCGCACTTATGTTTCTTACATAGTTTTCCCTATATTTATTCATACATATGAGCGCACACTTTTGTATAAATATGCTTGCTACCACCCACCTGTTTTGGAATAATTAAGAACCAGAACTCCTACCAAATCTGCTCTCTACTCCTTACCAAGCGTGCCTCGCAACCCCCCTCGTACTTGCGAAGTATTATCCACATAGAATAGATTGTGCCCCTGGCGTTCACATTTTGAACAGGTTATGAGCCCGGGCTCTTCTTACTCTATAAGAAATACATTCACACGCTTCCACCTCCAACAGCGATGAACCACGATCGTATACCTACCTCTACCTCTACCTTAGCAACGGTTGTTGTGGGAACGGAAAATTCTCGGCATTCGGCTCGGCGCAACCCCTTTTCCTTACCTTAAAAGGACGCGATCCCCCAGTTGCCACGCAACTTCCTTTCTCCCCTCAACAACCACGCTCAGTCTGCGTAGTAGTGGACACCTGGTGCTGACTACTTTTGCACTTAACCTCACTTTGCTTCGAGCGAGGAGGGGGCTAGCTTCGCGCGCGCTTGCTGCAATTGGAACGGCTAAAGGTGTTTACAAAATACTAAAAGGCTGAGAGAAGTGCTGACAGAGAAAACTCTCCTCTGATCGAGGATTTTTTATGTCTGGAACAGATGAACCCAGACATCCGGGAGCTATAATAGAGGATTCAGATACTGACACTGAAGAAGTTCCCGCTACCACAGCTGTTTCTGACACCGAAGAAACACCTGTTACCACCGATCCTCCCCCTCGCGATTCTCGTGGACGATTTGTTAGTCGCTCAGCAGTCCCTGACCCACCACCTCCTCCTCGTGTTCAGACTCCTCCTCCTCCTCTTCCTGCATTTAATTTATCGGCGCGTTCCCTATCCTATCTCTCTACTCCAACTAGAGAGTTAATTACCGGCCTAAATCCCACAATGGACGCACCAACAGGTTCAGCGTCCGGTACCACCACTACCAAACCTTCTGACAAGAAGGGTAAACATCCTGCAAATACAAGTCAACACTCCAATTCTACCAAACGCGGTTTCGCACCATCCTACAAGCTCGGTTCAATTCCTAAGCTCAGTGGTTCGGAAAACTACCGCACCTGGAGAGATATCTCGGAGTATGTTTCACAGTTGTTCAATTGCTGGGACCTTGTCGTGGGAACGGAAGCGATACCTGAGGAAGAAACAGATGATGAGGGAGACGTTACTAACTTTGAGAAAATCGACGAATATCGCGATCGCTACCAGTATGCTTCGGCATACTTCCTCGAAACCATCGAACCCCAATGGCTGATC
>Ga0307513_10000750_pt1 | contig 46800 bp, 37 predicted proteins | sample 15_EM_MG_FD_202174 | JGI IMG/M metagenome (GOLD analysis project Ga0307513, IMG submission 202174) | Populus trichocarpa ectomycorrhiza microbial communities from riparian zone in the Pacific Northwest, United States - 15_EM | ecosystem: Host-associated > Plants > Roots > Unclassified | place...
GAGTTATCCGGATGCCTTGGGCCTCTTGGTCTCCAGACATGAATCCTATAGAGAATGTGTGGTCTTTCTTTGAGCGGAGGTTTCGCGAGGCTTGTAAGACAGCTAGGCGACGCCCCTACAACAGAGAAGATATTATTACACTTGCGCAGGAGGTTTGGGAGGAAATGCCGTGGAGGAGAGTCTATCGTTTCATTGATAGTATGCCAAGGAGGATCACTACTCTGATACGGAGACACGGAGGTCATACTAAGTGGTAAATTGGGCTTCAGGGGCACAGGTTTCTTACTCTCATTTTTCTCATTTTTTACTTCAATTGTTAATCGGGAATTGGGTTTTCTTTTCTGACTTCACGATATCTTCATCATGTGCCAAGCCTTGTGTCCCGTTACCACTTGCGTGGGGGTGTATATTGCACTGAGTGCGTTTGAGCTCGTGCTGGTCACCATACGATCTTCTATTCTTTCCCTCAGTGCCAATCCTCCCTCCCCTTGTCCAACTTAGTTCATTTAAAATTCCCCCTTAGTATCCGAGGCTTTATCTCTCTTTTTCTCTTCCAAACTTCATTTCAAGCGCCCTTACTACACTAATGCCAGCCATAGGTCGATCACTTAGAAATTAGAATATACCTTCCATGAAATGCGCGATACCAGTAGGTGAGGGGATGATACGCATTTGCGGTGACGCGAAGCTTCAGGATATTTTGGTTTGACTGGTTGGTAGGTCGACCAGCGTGCGATGCGTCACTGTTTCAGGCTTATGTAGATGCGCACTCCGAGGAATGACAGGCTCAATCAGGTCTGAGCTTCGAGAAGTGATAAATTGGTCAAAATCTGGTCCTACTTGTAGAAAATATGGCTGTGTAGATCATCCGCTGCTGACCAGGCCTTCACCCAGGTAGCTGTTCTGCCAGAGCGCGTGCCGACACGGAAAACCAAGGTTGTGGATTTGGAGCTTCATATGCATGTATTCCTACACGGGATGGAGAAGGAAGCGGGGGTGGTGCTTGGGTCACCGCCTGGGTGGATATCTTTAGCCCTGATGAATATTAACCGCAGTGTGCAAGGGTACCTCGCGGATCGTGCTATAGTATTGATAGGGGATCGGTTTGGTAAGAGCAATGCTTAGGAGTTGAACAACGTCAATGGAAATAACGCCTGCCTAGCGCTCGAGAGTCTGATTGACTGGTAGGCAACCCAAGTTGTTATCACCTGAGTAGGACTGCAGAGCCTCCAAGCACTAGTCTTCACAAGAGGAGATATGCTACTTTCACAACCTCTTAATAGTATTAGTACTCTGTGATCAATTTAATATCTGAGTTCGGCGCATTAAGTCAGCCCTCTTGCTATTCTTCACACTCCCGGGTTTTGACTAAATTCTCGGGGTGCCTAATAATGGCACTATAAAGCGAGAAAACTCACTTTAGACTTGTGCGGTAGGAAAAGGGGGAATGATAAAGCTACACACCCCGGCATCCCATATACTATATAGTTAGTCGTAGGTAGAAAGAAAGCAAATAAGTTTGAACCCCGCTATCTTGCTCCCTCCCATTCCACCTAAGCTAACGATAAAGGGAAGAGTATGTATAAAACATAATAAAGCACCTTCATCCTTTCGTGGATCCCCACACATTTCTCTAGACCTCTCTGCATTTCTCAATTCTTCTTCGCACTCCCGTGATAACCAAGGAAAGGTGGGCCTAGAGAGCTCCCTCCGTCAGTTGAAATGGCTCCATAACGATCTGTCGGATACCGAAACTTCCACAACCTTTCTTCCATCAGGCTAAGATAAGCCTCCCAATAGATGGAGGTCACCACCTTTCATTTATCCACATTACAGATGATCCCCCTCTTTAAAGGATCTCAAATGCTAGTTCGTACCAACCTCGCGGGATTGTGAGATTTGGGATGTCAGTGGGGCCAAGCTGATAGAAGCACGTCACAATCAGCCTTCTTCCGGTGCAAGCTTCTCACCCGAGAAATATATGTTAGCTGCCATGATGGATAGTTTCTAGCGTCCGAATCTGGGATCGAAGCCTTATCATGTCATATCGATCCCGTCGGCGGTCCAGAGGGACGAACTATTCTAAACCCAGAGATTAAGTATCAGACTCTGGAAAAGATAACCTATAGCCAACTATTCCTGTGTCCCTTCCCTACCGCCCCCACCCTATCTTGTAAAAAACAGAGCATATAGGGGCCCCGGGTGCAAACTGGATGATACCAGTGGTTAAGGGACCTACTAGTTTTTATTGTAAGGCATGGCGACCACAACTACCATCTCCCCGCGGGTTCCAGTTTTTCTATCTATAAGCTAAACCTGGATATCGTGAATTGCAACCCGAACCTCTGGGAGGGGTAGCCTCAGAGGAAAAGGAGTCGGGAAAACTCAGCCTTATCTCGCACATGTCCCCGATCCAATCTTGGAAAAGAAAGGCTTAGAAGTCGCACAGAAGCCCGATGTAGGGTCACCTTCTAGGACTTCGGATGGTCTCAGATCCCCCTTCGGGACTTCCCAGGAAGCGCTCGTATGCAGTACCCTGCAGTATAGAAAATATTACGGGGAGTTTCGGGTTGCCTAATACTCACCATTGGTCACTGGTCACTGGAGGAACAACTTTTTGTTGGATTCTCCCTCTTGACAACCACATTGGTACGGTAGTATCGTGACCAAACTATAGAGTGCGTGCCCGCTCAAGACTTAAAGATATAGAGGAGATAGCATAACCTTAGCTATAGATTTTCCAGCTCTTGCCGCAGGGACCGCAAGGTTGCTCAGGACTTCCGACCGGGACACACCGGAAGAGAAAACAACACAATCTATTGTTCTTGCACCACATTATACTCACTACGGAATAACATTTTACAAATTTTCTCGGCACTAAGCAGCCCCATAGACAAACAGGAGTACTCGTAGGTGCTAAGCACCTCAGGTTGGGCCTATCATCCTGGGGCATGGCCCACAATCTTGTCTTATATACTGGAGCATTTGCCGCCCGACATGTACCGCTGCAGCCATAGCAACACCTCTACGCCCTAAAGTTTAGTAAATATTCATCATCTCCAAGGCTCAGCTGAGGGTGCAGTGCCCGTTTGGTGAGTGGTACAAGTACATGCCGGTCTCTTAGCGAAGCAAGTTACTTACTTCGGTCATCCGGGAAAATTTGTGCTACTGCGAGTTTTGTCATTCTTCTTCATGCAATAACTTTGTTTTTTTCATTATTATAAAGAAAATATTCACGTGCCGACTTGTCTCTCGATGCTGAGGTAAAATACGGGTGGGTGAGAGAAAAAAACTCCCATCATGGAGTATCACTCGTGAGACAGATACGTGTTGTAAATTGGGAGTCTCCTTGCTACAAGATTCGGCATAGAGGGATATCAGAACAAGTGGAGTACCCCCCTTGCTGCATGCCAACTCCTTCCTGGGCAAAATGGGGGAGGGACAAGAAGGCCGACCCGATTTGACTGCAGAATACATTTACTCCCTTCTGTCTGGTACCCTAGTCATATTGAAAATTCCAGAACGAAAGATATAGTTTTCGGTACCTTATTTCTCCCCAAGAGCCGACTGCTTTGCTCCCCGGCAGCTTAGGGTGCCAATAAGGGGCCTTGTACGGAAGGGAACCCCTGGGCCTTCCTGTTAGTAGTAATGGGAGTGTCGCGATGGGGCACATGAAGCTCTAATTGTCCCGGCACGCAACACGCGTTACTGGTCGATCCCATGTTAGCAAATTCTGAGGCCTTGGTTATTCCACGGAGTTCCCTTGGGGAGGTGCCTCGGGAGGTTTCGAGGTGGAGGGGAGGCCTATGCTCAATGAAGCAGGGTCCGATAGCTGATACGTACTGTAAGTCCTTCCCACAAGATAACGAGGCAACCCCGACCGAGTGCAAGTACATTCACACGCAAATGCCGCTGCTGACCGAAATGCGCAGTAGAGTACGGCTACGGTGCCTCTCGTTCGGGTGCCCGAATCCCTCGGTGCTCATCCTCGAGCATAGTTTCAAGTGGCATATCTTCGAACGAAGAAGTCAAGCGTGCACGAGACCTATACGACCCCTGTTGGCTGGTATGTGCATCTCGATCAGTAACACTTGAGTTGTCTGTCTGTTGCGGATCGATTTTGCCCAATCCTGTCACTCGATTGACCCAATCCCCGTCAATTTCCCGACAGCAGAGTGTCGAAACTGAGTGCCCTAGTGCCCCTGTTGAGGCACACAAATTTCAAAGACATATGAAAATTCTATGTCGGTTTCGAAAACATGAGAATTGGGTGCACATCTTATATGCCACGAAAGTAAACTGTGGTGGTGGCCTGGACTATCATTATAAGCCAGCCAAAAAGCTATCCCACCAATCCAAGCCGACACCACTCTATTATCCTACCCTGAAACAACCCGGGATCCCAACTACAGATCATTTTTCACAACTACTCAGTAGCTATAACTCAACTGTCACTATGGAAAACCTTGTTCCATGGTTTTACAGTCCATGCGCCCCCCTTCCGCTTGCCAGCGCCGAGCGGCCAATGGGAACGCCAATGCACAACTGCGGGCGGCCAGAATCGCATGACAAAATCAAAGGTTGGCTTGAACAGCAGAAAGTTCTTTTCCACTAAATGCTTCACAACTCATACAGCAACCTGCATCTTCCCACAACTGTTCTAAAGCCTTAGCAGTTGCCGTTGGGCAACATACCTTGACTTTCCCAAACCTAGCACTGAAGGGGGAAACAGGCCCCTTCACCAACCCACCAATTACCGAGGAAGAGAAGGGAAGAGAGGGGAAAGTCCTCTTCAATGCAGGCTATGATGACTAGACTATGGTCGGCACCAACCACCGTGTGGACGCACTATTACCTAACCAGAGGCCTTCGGGGGAAGTCGGTTACGGTAACTGACTGTCATATTATTGAAATGCATCGATTGGAAAGCTCAAATCAGTTTTTGGTTGACCTGAGAGCCCCTTGGGTAAGGCTCTGTGGGATCCTTGCATTTTCTAGCTACGGCCACGTGGCGCCACTAAAAATTCTGTAGCTTGTGGCTTTTTTGTGTTGAAGAAGCCAACCATACCATCGGTTGGAGCAGGAGTTCGGACCTGCAAAAATGATCAGTTTGGGTAATGGACAGCTTGAAGTTGTGTAGTGTTCTGCTTGTAACCGTGGATGCACTATAGTGTACGAGATTGACGATGGGTGAAAAGCGTTTGGGAAGGACCGTCACGGGTTGCTGAGTGAAGCTGGGAGAGCCTATTTGCGAAATGGTGATATCTCTTGGCTTTGAGCACAGATTGCATGCGAGTAATAAATCACGCTGTAGGTGAGTAACTTCCTAATTTTTCTTTTTCCCCCCTACTTTTTTGAGTTGCCTTGAGAATTTACCAAGGATACTGGTATTTTAGCACTTAGCTCGCTGTTGAAATCACCCCGCATCACTCACGCCATCTGATGTTGAACTCATCGGACGTCAGAGGTTGGCTATGATTCATTTTATGGCGAACAGGTCCAGTCCTCCTCTCCAGTACCCAATTCTCGACCTTAGCAGGGCCTGGGGGGCCCGATCGAGTACAGAGTTCTCAAACGACCTTAGACACCACGAAAGAGCAACCACATGATTGAGTTGAGGGCTCAAATCGGGTAGAGATGATAACAAGAAAATAGCCTAGATTGACATGACAGGACAGTCCCTACATCTACTTCACCAACGTGGGGTATAGTGGGAAGCACTTAAAATGTGTGCCGGAGGGATGCATTTTTGTAACGCCCCCACCTGGTGAGGGCAAAGGGTTATAAATATCAAAAACGTTTTTTTCGAAGAGCAGTCATTCAATTCTGTACTTAGTTCAGCTTTTCCATGCAATTTTGATTCCCAATATAAAATAACAAAGCGAAACTATTTGAATCCCTTCCTCTCATGCAACGGATAAAAAATTAGAATGCACATACAAGCATTACAAAAATGCGCCCCTTGGTATAATACACGTTTTAAGCGTTCCACTATACTAGAGAAGCACGGTTGCTTCTAGGAACCTATATTACTTTCCTCACCTTCACTAGGAATTATCGAAGGGAGAGGAGGAAAACAACATCCCTCCCGACCCGGCAATATATAATTATTTTCTCCGTCTCCTGATAGTTACTGCTCGTAGAGTGTCAAAGCTCAATGCGCGGGATAATTCCGGTAGAAAGGCTGCGCGTACTAAGGCACTATCGGGACCCAAGGAGAGAGAGTTCTGCTGCATGCGTGCAAGTCTAAGGGGGGGCACAAAATTCAACAAGCTACCGTAACATTCCAGGTATAACGAACCCGCCTAGACTAGACATGCAGCGAAACCAAACCCTCCGACTAAAGGAGAGCTTGCCAACGATGCCAGATAAGATAAGAAAGCGTCTTTAGAGGTCCACTTTAGCAATTCAAAGCTCTAAAAACTGCTGTACGACCACTCCAGGCGAGTTCGTTATACCCAAGATTTTACGGTAGGACTAGCAAGGGAGATATGAGTGCTAAGATTCTGTGGATCGGATAGTTAGAGAGACTTTGACTCCTAAAATCCAATGAGAGGGATATAAAAAGTCGCGCTGCAGTAATCCAATGTCAACTACAGATACTCTCCAAGACTATTCCACGCTGCCGTTTTCGTGTGTGGTATACTACATCCGGAAGCCGGTGGCATCTTAGTTAATACCCTCTACAGGCAATGCTATGCCCTAACGGAGCAATTGAATAAATTATTCCAAGGTAGCTGGAAGTTTCTGGTACTGAGTTTGTGTGTAAGTTGTAGACCAACTAGAGTGTGAAACTGTCAGCTGCGCAGGTTCAACAGTTGAGGAAGTACGAGGAGGCCAATAATTTCGCCTTTGAAATATCACAGGGTACACTATGTTTTTCTGGCTCTCCCGTTGGTAAAGATGCATCGCTTACGTCCACTAACAAAGACTACACACTCCGTAGATGTTCCAAGGAGCAACTTTCTGTCCAAGGACCCAGCCCACGCCTACATGCAAGAGTAGCCATCACTTTCTACCAGGCTAAGCTTAAGTCACCAAGTAGAAGCATAAAGTCACCAAGTAGAAGCATAAAGTCACCAAGTAGAAGCATAAATACTTACGTGTTTCCACTCTACACCCTTATTTTAATCTTCATTCGCTCCAGTCTTCACTATCAGCAGCTAGCAAGGCCCACCAAAACCAAATAGCATTTACTGAATGAGTACAAATAGCATTTTTAGCCCATAAGCCAGCCCACCTTCTTTACAAGCATGAATCGAGCTACCCTGCTTTAATACTCTTGTGTCGTGGTAGCGGATAGTGACAGCCCATCTTACTCAGACGGACAGTGCGAACGGCCCATCCACCGAACCCAAACCTGTGAGCCTGGCTTGGAGCTGGGGAAGCTACACGCTGGATCAGATCTCCAATATACCTAGTATCGTAGACCGGGTGAGCACACCCATATCTCTAGATGTCTGCAGCATTTTACAGGCATGTAGGACTTCTAGCCATTAGAATCGCGCAGGAAACTTAAGCTGATGGAGCAACCCATCGTGGTATGTCAGGTTAGGGTATACTAGCGGGAGTGGGACCGCGACCATGTAGAGGGTGACTGGTTTCTCCGGTGTTTGTGTGATAGTGGGCCTACTGTGCGAGTGGCTACCATAAACTGCATTTTGCCCCAGTTGCGTTCCTTTTCTCTGTGCATCGTATCATATGATACCTCTACATCAAAAAACGAACAGACTTCAGTTTTTCCTACACCCTTTGCCTATCACACCTTTTCCTTCGGGCTTCTCAGGACGCTGGCCTCATGGCAGCTTCAAGGCGGCACTTGTACCGAGGTATGATAGTTTTCCCCGCGCTAGACCAGACCTCCATCACAATCTACCTGAACTAGATAATAGAAGCCGTTTGATTCAAAAACCATGCCCTAGAATGATAGGATTAAATAGACCTGACAGTTGTTTCTGTAGTGTTCTTCCAAACGCACCAAAGAGCCTAGACAATTCCATTCCCCAGAGCGCCTTGAGGACATCAAAAGCTATCACATTGCCAGCTGCCCAACGACAAGCCCTCCTGGCTGCCACCTCCAATGCTTTGGACTGGTCTCTTCAGAGGGTCCTGTTACCACCAATGCAACATCATCAATACAAGAGGGCGATCTTAGCTGTGGTGTCAAGATACTTGGCCCGAGATACTTGAACAAGTTTGTCAAAGAAGTGAGAAAGAGTATTTGTGAAATGAGAGCTTGGGGAATTCCTGTGTTGACTGGAGATAGAGGTTGTCTCTGACCATCAAATGCCAACCCTAATTGTCTCCCCGAGAGGAAGCTGTCTGCTCAGCTGAGTTCTCTTTCGGATATATATTGTACATACAAGCTTCCTGGGGGACAGGCCACAGGACCTATCACTATAAGCCAATAAAAATTAGCACGTATTAGAGTTAAGTATGCTACATCCGAAATTGAGATTACCTACTATCTAGTATTACGTACTGTAAATATGTAGTCCTTTTTTTTTTTCTACTTGTATTTATCTTAGGTATGATATTTTACTCTCTTAATTATCATCTTATCTTCCTTACATCCTATTATGAAATCAGAACGGAGATATACCCTACCTCTCAGTGTGCCTAGAGCCTCAATTGCTGGCAATACTCGCAGGGGACCAGGCGGGCCTACAGAGTCAAGACGAGACTTACTCGGGCCCCGCAGGCCCCGCTTTTCCAATGCCCCCACGCCTCGCAGATGCCCGACAGCGGCTCCAGCTCCCCAACTCTGCCATGATGTTAACAGATGTTTTGTCAGTGGGTAGTGATATATGGAATCCCATCTGGTAGTTGCTAGGGTAGGATAGTTAGTTTAGGGCACAGCCAGCTTGGGGGTCGTGACTGTTGTTTTATGGGGTTTTCAAGTATTGTGTGTTGAGTGCCCTCTCTACCTGTATTCAGTCTCTAGCTCCTCGTCGTCGAACATCTCCACCCTGCACACCACCACCACCACCACCACCACCACCGAAATGCTTTTCTCCCGTGATAAGCGCGGGTCTGCCGCGCTGCCCCAGTCGCTATTGGGCTGTGAGCGAGTTGCCATCAGAGTGCTGCCATCAAGTAGAAGATATGATCTTCTGGTTTGGGCATAGGACATAGGAAAAGAACTCAAGGGTATCTGGATGTATCCAAGGGTATCCGGATGGATTCAAGGCACTGAGAGTATGGATGCTAGAACTTTCCCATCAGTCGATATGCTAACCCAGATAGACTACTAGCACGTCTGGAATTACTGTTTAATTACCAAGTCATTTCTGCCACCACTTCTATATCACACCAGCTTCAAATCCCCAACACTTTCCATTATGGCCCCTTCTCCGCCATCTAGCTCTCCGAGAACTTTTCATTCAGCCGATTCCACATGGCAAACCGTTTCTTATTATTTTTTCTGACCCAACCTCTAGGCTGAGCCAACTACCCAGATGAGAACATAAGTGCACGCTCATGGCCTACACCAACATTTGCACCCACAGGCCTTTTACCTCCTTGGACATAAACAAGAGTGGCATAGGAATAGCATGTCACACCCGTGCGGTCATGTATGTACAGGGTCTATTGATGCATACACTAGGGTTCAGTTCAAGCTATGTCAATATCTGCATATGTTCCGCAAACTCCCCAAAATAGGATTGATCATCGCCGATCGTCTGTAACCACGCAGGTATCTGCGGTAGTGCGAGGGCTGGTTGGGGGACTTTGGAAACCTAGTTCGCTGCTTGTGAACACTGATGGCTGATGGATGCAGAGTTTTTTCTTTACACCAGAATGGCACTGCGCTGAGATCTCGCAGACGGGATCTAGCAGGCTTCCTGCCCTCCCTCCAACGGCTCGCATGTCCGGCCAGCCAACTGTACGGGATGAGGAGGGGAGGGGAAAGAGACAGTGCTATACACCCATGCATGCATGCATTGATCCTATGTTTGTAGGTAAGTGGTTAAGGTCAACGATGTAGTAACGAGAATATTTTGAAGGTGGTAGTATCGAGCAATATTATGCTTAATATTCGGCAAAGCACGAGGTACCCGAGTACAACGAGTCCAGGTGCATGAAGAAGGGAGGGGCCTCCAGCATTATTAGGAAATTCCCCAGGAAATCCTCGAGAATTCCTTGACTAAGGATATCAGCGATGAGAGAAAGGCAAAATTAGGGCTGAGTCGGAACCGTCAATTCAGGAGAGAAGATGAATGATTACTAAGGAAAGATTTGAGTCTACGGAGCCAGTGCAGCACGAGAGAGAGGTCCGAGCAAATCTACAAAGTCCTAGAGCATGAGATTGCGTTATGAAGCTGCCTGTTTTTCCTAAACCATCTCGTCTCACTCGGCCCTCCCTACCATAAAACCGCGCCCTCCAGTCCCTTCTTGAAACTGAAAATTCTACTCTCACGTATTATACCCTCGCAGAGAGCAGGTAGGACAATTTTGGGATCCTCGAAAACAAGACTAACCTCCCCAGTGAGATTTACTAATCTTGTTAAGGGAGCTAATTCGTAATAGCTGTCTATATTTGCCTCACTTGCACCGTACTCCTCAATCATTCTCTTTTTTTTTGAGTCCTGCTGCGTTTTAAGATTATCCATACATCCCGCTCTCCTTAGTTGGCATTGGTGCTGATTAGGAAGTGGCGTATTTGCGATTTAATCCTCCAGCTGATTGCGGTTCAGCTGTGTGTTTCGAGGACTGTTCCTCCCCCCGCTAAGGGACAAGAGGTTTGGATCAGGGGCCGAGTGACCGCCAGTGAAAACGTTGCTCTCCAAAAGTAAGCTTTTATCCCCTCATAGGATTACAGGTGGGTTTTGGGTCACAGGGATGGTTAGATGCAGGGGCAGTATTGCCTTACCTCCCCGACTGGCTTAGGATGAGGAATGAGAACAATACTGCTATCCTATTTTAGAGGCATGCAGCCCAGGGTTGAAAAACGGTCATGCAAGTCCTTCGAGTCGAAAAACTTTGGTGCGTGTAACGCCTTTTTGCATACTAAACTAACAGATCAACTAGAAACTCGGCACCCGAAAAACCCTCCTTCAACCCCGGGGCTGAATGCCTCCATTCCATTGGAATCTCCGTCCCTAATCTGAGGATATGTAAGCAGCTGGTTACTCATTATGAATTCTGTGACGTCAGTATCACCGAAGAAACAACCCCTAGAGTTCTCATCAACTATTTACCCCAACGAAACATCCCAACCGATTTCGCTCTTACGAGTATACCGAATTATAATAATCAAAAAAAATATTAGGAAAAGATAATCAGCATGCTCTAGATAGCCCATTAATCTACAAGCGTGCTGAGAGGTGAAGTACGAGCTATAGTCTTTCTCCCTACGAAAAGAATGATTCTCGGGCTTGATGACTATTATTTCTCGTATATTTACAGCTCATATATTACGTTTTTATTGATCTCCACCACCTCCTTCACCCCCCTATTCTCCACTCTCAGCATTGCGGCCAAATTTAGATGAGGAACAATTTGACCTCGCGGCAGTTGTCCGGGTAGACCAGAGTGTCATAGAGGTTGGTGACTAAAAACTGTTAATCCAGATACTCTAACTCAGTGGAAAGGGAGATTACAGTCAGAGCTTCCACAAGCGTAGAAAATGTTCTTATCACCCAAGGCCAAAGTTCCATCGGGGCAAGCGGAGAACCCAGCAGTGTAGATTGCGCCAGCCTGGGGAGGAGCATCGAATTGGAGTTGACGGTTATCAGCAATATACCCAATACGCCCGAGAATGTCGGTCAAAACACCGCCCTTAAGGGTGACCCCGAGTGGGTCACCATTCTGGCGGGCTTTGAGGATAGAGCGCTTCTGGGGAGCTCGGACATGGCGGCCAGCGATTTGGGTGGCGGCCCCAGCGGCAGTGGCTCCAGTAGTGGCGGAACCAGCTGCAGCAGGTGCAGAAGTGCTAGCTGATTTGCCTACGGCAAGGCCGGCAGCGCTAGTAACAGCAGCACCGGAGCAAACCAGACCAGGGGCTTGAATTTGGCCATCGGCGATCTGGGTAACAACTTCGATGGCTGGGGCAGGGCATACAGGCCCAGAGGCATCCCCGACAGCGGAACCAACGGCGGGGTGCGCTTGGACCTGGCCATCAGCGATTTGAGTTACAGCACCAGCGGCTGTTCCGAGAGCTACACCATGGTTAACCAACTTACGTCTGTAACCCAATCACCAAGATTTCAGGTGCCTACTATGGATTACCCCAGCCGGAATCTCTGGAGCCCGGGGTTCTAGAGTTGGAATTACTTGAATTTGCCCTAGGTGATATTGAAACCGTTAGAATTGTGGATTGCACTGCTCCCTGAAGTGGAGGATATGTACCGTCGGGGATTTGAGGGACAGCCTGTCGCCTTAGTTTCTCGCCAGGACCTCCCGCCGCAGCTAATATAGCCAATCATTAGTATAAGATCAAGCATAGGCTGATATACGCCTTACCGGCTGATGCTGCAGATCCCGCACCCCCTACAACCCCACCTCCAGCTGCTGCTGCTGGTCCCCCTGCCGCCACGGCCGAGCTTGCAGCGGCAGCAGAAACAATACCTTGAATCGAAATTCCATGAACGCCCGGGTAGCTGATAATGCAGCCATCCAACACCGTACCTGGTGTGATCAGAGCAGTAACTCCTTGGGGAGCAGGCATCGGCACAGCGCCTACTCCCAGGGCCGCCGTAACAGCAAGGACCGGAATAGTATGAGCAATCATGTTAGTTTTTGAAGGGGCAAACCACTTGAAACCGGGGATTCTAGAATCTGAAAACGAGTGAATAAACAAGAGAAGGCCAAAAATCCGAACCTCTAAAGCAGTAGCAGCCGTGCTTGCTTATTAAAGCAGGTACTGATATGCTGGTAAGATCGAAGTCTTTAAAGGGTATCCAACATTCTTAAGCCCTTTAAGCCCTCTCCAAGATTCACTGTAAATTCTAGCGTTAAAAGGTTGCGATATTGACGTCAACTGAGTTCGGAGGTGGGTGTAGTAATTGCAGTTAAGTTGCGTTAGGCCTTGATATCGCCAACTGTTTACACACACCCCTGGTAAAAAATACCTGTGGTATATATACTGAGTTTATCGAAAGGGTCTGTTGTTTGGGCCTTAATAGGACTAGCAACATTTCCCAGGAATATCTTCGGGTGAAGGAAATAACGGAGGAGGGCTCGCAGGGGCCTCACCACTCATACCGACGTAGCCAATTCCCTCCTGACCTAGGGGCCCAAAAATCCCAAGGTTACTCGGGTAATTTGAGGAATAACGTTAGCTTCCGTGGGCCCCGGCGGGCAAGAAATCCTCACTAGGAAACGGGCACACCAGATCTAATTATAAGTCTCGAAAGCGTTAAGGTCTCCTAATAGTGTGGGGACGCCACCGCAATGGTAATTACCTATGCTGGCAAGCAGTGTAGGCATTAGGTTCGCTCTGATCAGTAGCATCCGCTTCACACTGGATAGATGAAAATAATCTAAGCACAAGTCGTCACTCGAGGTATTCGGAACGAGAGGCCCGCTTTAAGCCGGGTAGGTCCATCTGCTCAACACCCCAAGCTAACTTACGGAACCCATTAGCGAAGCATGATTTTGTTCCCATATCACCACAGATTTCCTCTCGGAATCCCCAACTAAATAGCCCGCCCCCCCCCCCTACGATGTTTGATAAAGCTACCACTAACTCCACAGGAGGTAATAGAAAGGGGAATAGTTGCGGCGGCTTAGCCGCTAAAGCCAAGGTATACTATCTCACACTTGCTCTGTTGAGCTTCAGAATGCTCTATTGGAGCTAGCCTGCCGAGCCTTCCGACATTCTGAATTTGACTTTTATGTCAGTTCCTTTGGAAAACCTTATTCTGCAGTACTCTTAAGACACACTTGAGGATAGGGCGATACTCGTAGGTATCACCTGCCATGCTATAAGGATGGCGTGGTTCCGGTAATTCGAGTACTTCCCCTATTTTCCTATGAGGTTCTTCGTGCGTATTCATAGAGCTCAGGCAGGAGCTCGACTATCACTGGCAGGGGATTTCTCTATTGTATGGATCTTCATGGATCTTCGGGACAGAAGAATCGCAGAGCGCGCAATTTGCTCCACCACCCCAGTTAGAAATTCAGCGCTCCGCTAAGGTCCCATAGAGCACATCATGAGTGTACACGACTGACATTTCCTCTCATCATAGACATCTCCCGGACTATCCTGAAAAATAACACTCGAGCAAAAAGGAAAAGGAAAAGGAAAAAACTCCAAAGCCAACCGAAAACTTTTCCGCAAATATACACCACCCAACACGATCCCCTCTATAGAAATATGCCACCCCACAAAAAAAATATCCTCATAAACTCTTATCAGGTGCCCACTTCAATCTATCTATGGAAACCAACTCTGCTCCTCCTGCCCAACAACGGCTCAACTGTCCGCCATCTTCCACAACCACACGTTGAACTCCTCTTGGTCGTCATATTCCCGAATATTTTCGAGGCCTGTCTTCCAGATGTTGGATAACCCAGCAAGTCTATGACTCTGCGGGTTGTCAATGAGAGCCTTCTGATCCTCCAACCCCACTGCATCCGGTCCCTCACAAAGCATCCTCTCCTCCACCGTCTTTCTAGCAAACACACTCGCCCTCGCCACGTCCCCATTAGCGATACAAATCTGGAAGGCATCATAATAGATCCTCGAAACTCTCTTATCGTAAATCCTCTCCTCATCCATCAGATGTAGCATCGTCCTGCAGCTACCCAACGCCATGGGGGCATGCAGCATTAGCAAATCCCCCTGCCCCACAATCTCATCCAGCCTTTCGATTTCCGCCCTCCGGTTATCGCTCGCAAGGGACTGCTCTGGCGCCAGGTCACAGACGGTGCAGTGGCACTCAAACTTGAACACGGCCGCCAGCTCCTTCCTCCTCCCCTCCCGGTCTCGGCAGGATTTATCCGACCCGATGTAACAGATCGTGATCTCTTCCCCACGAAGAATATCCCGGATCGCGTGGATAGTCTCCGTACCGGTATTACTGTTCCAGGTATGATTCGCATTGGGGCTACAACTGTGATTCAAACGCGCGACTGTCAGGAACAGCCCCGCGTCCTCCGAGTCCGGCCCCAGCGGGAGTGCATTCGTCTTGGTGATTCCGTAGAATGGCATGTAATCTTTTGGGTAGGCATTAAAAAGGGAGAGGAACATGCGTTGCTCGTCCTTTGATTTTCCCTTGAGCTCCTTGGTAACGTAGCTGGTTACAGCCGCGGGGTCGCTTGTGTAGTTGGGTATCTTGAATAATGGAGCGTCCGAGATTATACGGGTGCCACGACGGATGTAGTAGTTTGCCACTATCCCCATGCCCTTCCCAGGAACATGAGTGAAACTATAGAGGTAGGGTGATTGGGCTTGGGAGTGCGGGGGCATTTTGGTGGCGGTGATAGCTCCTCTTCGGGTGAGGATGTCACGAGCGGCGGACGGACGGGAAGGCGGGACGGAAGGAAGGGAAAGAGCTAGAGATGTGATAATATTCCAGATTCTATCTGTCCCATTTCTCCCTCTGAGCGGGGAAAACTTTTACAGTTATACCCTTCCAACCGACACTAACTTACTCCCTCCCTCCCACATTTCTTCAGATCCCTTCCCCCTTTTTTTTTTTTTTCTAAAAAAAAAAAAGGACAACCGAAACTATCACCTTTGGTCCAGTGCTCGAGTACTATTTACCTTGCATACTTCGTTGTCGCCAGCAAAAATATGTTGTCAAAAAGCCATTGGAGGGTCACCCAATGCCATGCACACTGGTATTGTTTTAAAAAAAGTCCTCTCCTCCAACGATCGAACCTCCCATCGCGATGTCAAGTCGAAATAATTTAGCACCCGCCCCCTGTGGCGGGTTTTTCCCTCAACGATTCCGAATCAGAAAAGCCTCAACATTGGTTGAGACGGGAAAAACGATCGCATGATGAGAGGTAACAGTTGGCGATTTGGTGCTCGTTTTTTTTTCCCTCGATGCTTGCCAGCGAAGCAGCGGTTGATGTATCATACAGTACGTATCATAGACTGTTATGTGGGGTGGGTTAGGTTTGTCCTAGTCAACAGTACGGAGCAAGGTGTTAAGTTAATGTCAAAATTACTCATGCACTGTAAAAGGCTTGGCCGGAAATGCAAACCTTCCACCACTCAACAAGAGTCCGGGAGGAATTATTCTTTTGACGAATGCATTAAACTGGAAGTCAGGTATAATACAGTATAATAATACCGGTACCTCACCCGTTAACCCACATTTCACCGAAGTTGACAGAGGCAAGAGGAAGAAATAAACGCCTGCCACCGCCATGTTTCCAAGAGCTGGCGCCTTGGAACTTGTGTCATTATTTTACCGTTTATCCTTTAATTAGTAATAAATTAAGCAATAGTCCCGATTTGGAATTCCTACTATTTCTTCCCGCGATCTTCTTGAAGTTGTTTGCGATTAGCGATGTAATCTAATCTACGGAGGTAAGAATATTTCGGGGAATGCCCGACACCTCAAAAGCAGACCAGTGACCAGGGCACGATGACCCAAATCACCACATCTCAAGCGAACAGCGAAAAACAATTAGGCGAAAGCGAATCGTTAAATTTTATGAAAAAGATAGGATAACGCCGGTGCACAGACGGTCTGAGTGCTATGCCGTGTGCTGGTGCTATAGTCTATAGGTGCCATGGCCTGAGCCATGCTAACCTACAACACCATTCACCCTACCTAATCACAATAGAGTCATATATCAACTATGTTCATTGAGAGCACAGGACACTCCCAAAAAGGTAGATTTTTCCCTAACTTAAACTGTTTCGTCTAACAAAGTTGGCAGCAACACAATATAAATTTTGCCGCCCATGCACCTAGCATTATATTACTCTATATATTTAAGTATATGCAAGCGCTCCACTACCTCGTCAGTGATAATTAACAATACTCTCATGAACTTACCAAGCCAAGATACAAGATTAACAATCCAGAGCTTTATGCCTCAGATTTCATTCTTCTATTATACCTTATCCTCACTGTTGATCCACACATTAGTCCTTCGATGGAGAAATACTATACATGCCTTTACCTATCTAGCTAGGAGATTGGATTCAAAATATCCCCTCGACCTCCTACTAGGTATGAAAACTCAACCATCCTCCAAAATTCCAACCCTACAAATCTATCCACATCCCCCCTAACATGCCGTTTGGTAACCGTCCCTTGAACGAAAAACATTAGCCAGTCCTCTACCTTATGATACAACTGACCTTAACAACCCATATACCCACCGCTCCTGTATGCCCACAAAAGAATGCCCGGAAGAATGGTTGCTTGAAAACCCCTCTTTCCAGTACGATTCGGCCCCTGCCCTGTAAATCCACATAAGGTGTGTGCTGTATTGAAAACGGGAAAACCGTATCTCGTAAATCCCAAGCTTTCTGGAAGAAATTTGGTCCACCTGCAACTCCCTGCCCTGGCCTTCGCTAATATCGGTGGTTGTTGGGGCTTGACCATCACTCCACACGAGTATAACCTTAGGAATCATTGGAGGAATCCCGATCGAAGAGAACAGGAACCTAGGCTCTCCCTGCCCCACAATATTTCGAGGTAGTTGAAAAGGACAAGCGTGAGGTTTAGCGTTCCTTCCAAAGGGGCCCTGCCTCACAAGCCCTAAAGATGCGGTTCTATCATACGGTGTCCCCTTGTAGACCGTGATACTTAGTGTTCAGTAAAACAATGACATGATGAATATAGGGGCAAAAGCTAGGGGTGACTACTGGTAGCAGTCCGCTCCCTAGCCATGTCAACAAAGATTCCGAGGATTCGCGGACACAAATCCAGGTATGGTACTATACTAGTTCCCACACTTAGTCCATAGAATCTAACCTATCTATCGATAACCGCCTAGAGTCGACACCCCCCTATTATAATACTTCCTGCGCAGAGTCTCTCCGAGAATGTATGCAACTCCTTGTAAAACCCCACCCGCAAACACGGGGCGACAAGAGAAGGAGAAAAACGGTCAATCAAGAATGTGAGAGGGGATATATGCTATAGTACATCATACGCTAAATTCGCCAGCACATCTATCTAGACTTCCGCTAGACCTCCTGCTTAACCTCCGCCAGTTCGTCCAGGATTGCCCGAACAGCGGCTTTGATCCTAGAGATCTCCCATCTTTTTTGATCAACCCCGCAACAGCCTCTGATAACTCTAGCTACTCTCTGACCTTCGAGTTGTTCGATATCCTTTGGAATTTGACCGATTTTGGAAAGTTTGGACAGGACCTCCACACGTTCCATACCTAAGAAGAATCAGCGAATCCAACAACACATTATCGAAAGGGTAGCAAATCAACTTACGAGTCCCAAACCTCACCAACAACTCCAGCAGCATAACTCCCAACGCAAATAAATCTCTTCCGACAAGGTCACCTTGAATAGCAGGATCGAGATCCACAGGCTTATAAAGCTCAGTGCCAACAGCAGCCGTACTGTCATGGCCATCTTCGCTAATACTAGTCCCCAGTCCGAAATCTCCAATATGTGGCCGAACCACAGCTTCTCCACAATGACAGCCTTTCCCAGAGGGTTCAATGTCTAGGAATATATTACCAGGTTTCAGATCCCGGTGCGCGATCCCTTGAGAATGAAGATACTGGACACCGTCTAAAAGACCCAAGAATATGTTGAGCGACGACTTAACGCAGAAACAATGCCTTGGGACGGGTTTAGAGAGGCTAACAGATGTTGAGATGAACGAAGTAAGGGTAAACGAGTGAAGAGACATCTGGATATAGAGAGTCAAGCCAGAAGATGCGGAAGATGATTTTCTCCCATGACTGTTAGCAGTAGATTTAATTAATATTCCACCGCCGGAGGAGAAGATATTCGATCCTGTGAACTCGGACTCTGAGTCGGAGTGCGATGGGATATCAAATGCGACTTTCGGTTTTCCATGATGCACATTGGGCCGGCGCTTAGAATAGGATCTGGGGATTGATTCAATAGAATCTTCCAAACCATCGCTAGTTTGACCGTTGGCACCGGAGGCGGTGGTAGCCTCGTCAACTGTTTCAATCCTCTCGTCTTCCCCAGAATAAGCGAATACTATGTCAGCGTCAATGTCTGCAATCTCGTTCAGGGCCTCTGCTTTAGACGACCGATGGCCGCGCACATCTGGAACCCCCACGTGATCTCCAATGAACTGGGGAGTATTCAACATGTCTTCGACCACTCCCTCAACCCAGCTACAGAAGTAACGAACGATGCCAACATGATGGAGTTGTGCTAAAGTCTTGATTTCATTCATAATTCTCTCCAACCCACCCTTCTTACCACCTAGCTCGTTCTCAAGGACACCCTTCTTAATGACGACCTTCTTCACCGCGTATTCGACTTGGTCAAGGCGGTGACGAACATGATAAACAGAACCATAACCCCCCCTGCCCAACAAAGCGATCTCGGCAAAGTCAGTAGCGTAGCGAGGGGGCGATAGTAGAATAGCTGGCTGAATAATCGTGGGAGAGGTTTGCGCATGTGGAGGCAAAAAGGGTGAGGTGGCAGTTCCAGCAGCAGGTCCAGGAGCTGTACTGGGACGATAGGAGTTGTTTTTATAGGCATCGCTCAGAACACTCAATGAAGAGCTCCGATGAATGGCCTGACGGTCACTAGGATCCAGGTTTTGAACAGTAAGGTCTGTAAGAAGCCGACGAAAAGGAGGCATTGTCTTCGCTCCCATAGCAGAATCTACTCCTTTCCTTCTCTCCGCGTCGCCGGTCAACACTTTTGCAGCCCCATTTTCCTCAGTATTCTTGTCAATCTCTTGCGACAGGAGATGATCGAGGCCGCGGAGATAGCCCTGCCTAACGGGCGCAAGACCCTCGCGCGCTATATCCCCACTGGTCTGAGGAACAAAACCTAAACCTCCAAGACGATGAGCGAGATTGACAAACATCCTGTCAGCGAGTTCCGGCTGTGAAGATGGTACCCGGGTCTTCACAAAGTGCTCCAACAAAGAGTTCAACAAGATTGCGTTGTGATGATTGCCCGAAGTTGTCGTGGGGATTGGGGAATAGAGTGTGACAGGATTCGCCGATTCGAGCTCCTGTTCCGAGGTTCCTGCAGCTGGCTGACCGGAGGGATTTGGAGATGCGGATAGTGGGCCAGTGGATGGATCAACTTCATCCTCAGAAGAAGAAGAAATCTCCGAAGGTTTACGAAACATGATATTTATTGTTGATATAGTGCGAGCGAGGTCCTAATCGGGAGCGCGCCCTACGGTTTGTGAAAATGATGACGACGGTTTCGGGATGCAATGAGATGAAGATGGAAGCTATTTCACAGATCAAGTCATCGTTGAAAGGAGGGACTCGGCGTCGGACTCCCCAGCCGCCGTTCTATTCGTCCAGGTTTCTGAGGTGCCAGTATCACGATGAGGTTGAAAGCGCAATGTCGATAGGGCAACACGTATAAAGTAGTGTCAAACGGGAAGACGCGTTATTCGTGATGATGGTGAGGCTCAAAGAATAAAACAACAGCTTTCACCTCAAATCAGCGCCCAGACCATAGAATGAAAACTCCAAATGCCGTGTAATAGAAAAATGCAGTCCTGCTGTAGTTCGTCCCCTTTATCCTGCGGGGCCCAGTGAGAGCAATGTCGAGTAAATGACACGGTTCGATGGAAGACTGTCGAATCCCAAAGGCCCAATGGAATCCCGCCGGCGGTGCGGGAAACAGTTTTGCAAGATAAAGTTGAGGCTCAGATTTCAACCCCATGCACCATGCGCCAAGAAGATGAGTCCCTATTGCTCTCATGTGGTGCAGTTAGTAATTTGGATTGGACGGTGCCCATAGCTCCCAAGTCCGTAAGCTATTCGGAACAAATGAGCCCTGCGCACATCTCAGAACGGCTTCCTAGCCTTCGCTTCCGGTGCCTGCCCCTCGAAGGCCGCCTGCCAGAGTATTGGACGCCTCTGAATATATTTACCCCACTCTGCTACGGTAGCATAGAATGCTAGCAGGAGGAGCTAACACCTAGGTATGATGCCTCGTAGGCTCAACATTTATGGATAGTCTGCAAGAACAATGCCACAACTCATGGGAGTGATAATCCGTGAGTTGCTGCAGTAGCCTCAGCTTCAACCAGCAGCCCAACATTCGCAACATTTCAAAGTCACTTGAGCCTAGGTACTTGTAGAATACCGCCTTGGTTTTGGGATACAGGTTTATAAAGTCGAGATATTGTGGATCACTAACGAAGGGAGATGGACATGGATTGGGAACTTTGCGCTTACCTTTTCACAGAAGGACCCGCAGTAAAGCAACTCCAAAGTGGTGTACCATCATAATATTATGTATGATATCTACTCGTAGAGATACACGTTAATTACGAGTGAAGCCCTGTCCTGTGACGGCGGAAAATCGTGAGTTGAGGGAGAGGTTATGCAGCCAACCAAGTCCAGGGGCAACTCCGCTTGATCCCAGTGCTTTACCCCTTGGTCAGCTACTCTAGCCTTTCTAGCATGCAAAAGTTTATATTAGGGCCTGCTCGGCATGCCACAAATACCATGGTATTTCCATCTCTATGACATACCAGTATTTTTCATGGTGTTTTTGAAAAGATATCATGATACGGTTCCTGCCGTCTATAACGTTCACCAAGTCTATTGCAACGGGGACGCAGGCTTGGCATCCAAAGGTAGGTTAAATGATTACTATCTGGCGGTCATAAGGCCCATGCCTTGGGCCCTGCTCACTGCGCCATTTTTATAGCATAAAAGTGACTTTTATGGCATAAATTATGGCAACTAAAACTTTTTATATAGGGGTGTGTTCTCTGCATACAAAAATATCATGATATACTTTTATTTTTACAATATATTTTTATAGTATAAATCCTGAGAACAAAGTAGATGGTTAAGGGCTAGAAATAAAAACCTTTTACCATTATATTATCATAAAAGTTGATAACTATTATATGAGACTCTGTCAGCTTTAACAGGTATTTATTAACCATACTCTTATATAACTATGACCAAATATATGTTTTCTTGACATGAATATTTATTTCCTGGTTGTGCAAAAGAACACCTTATATTTCTGAAATATGCTATAAATTTATTTTAACATATATGCCATTTGCAACTTTTATTGTGATATATTTATATTGTGGCGCGCCGAACAGGGCCTTATAGTTTCCCTTGTGCAATATGATCAAAGTAATAGAATATTATGAGGATTCTCAACCAGTTTAATCGAAAAGGCAGACCAGCCTATATCCGGATCTGCATCTGCTGCTCTATCTCTTTTCTTATTATATTGCGCTACTGCTCCCATATCCTGAACGATAACTTAAAATCTTCAGCATAACAAAAGACAAAAAACCCCCAAGCGCTTACAACAGTAGCCATTTGACCTACGTTTGCATGCCAAGCCTGCGTCCCCGTTGCAATAGACTTGGTGAACGTTGTAGACTGCCGGAACCATATTTTTTAATCTGGTATTTCCTGAAACGATGTTGCAGTTTAGGGCCAAAGGAGAAAGTAAATATACCCGCCTAGGATAGTAGGGTAATAACGCTTACATTTGGTATGGGAAATTCTACTTCCTGTCTCATGTTCTTCAAGAAATCAGATTATGATGTCAGTTGCCTTAGAAACAAAAAAAACCTCCAGCGAACTATCATACCAAATGCATTTGCTACCAGGAATATAATACCATAATAATATTATAGTATTTTTATCCCAGCTTATAAGCCATTTTCAAGAAATACAACGCTATTTCCAAAATTGTGCATGCCGAACAGGCCCTTATTAAGTTAGAAAATAGGTTCTCTAATGCATCTTCCCCTGCCCTTTGAATACCTGCTCCTGAGTATTCTTCTTCCTTAAATATCAGCGAGGGCAAATACTCTTTAGTATACCCCTTTTTTTTCTCATGGGGTTGTACTTTCTCAAAACATGGAACACACGACTTGGCTTCAAGGTTACCTTTTTTCCCTAGACTCTCCACACTCGGATATTCGCTTTGCGTGGTTGGAGAACACAGACGGAATATCTACTTCAACTACGGCTGGTCATACAAACTCTAGAACTAGCGTGGAAAACACCAAGTTTTCCTCAGTTCATCGATATAAGACTTTTTTTGATGCCTCCACGTTGGGTCTTAATTCATAGCAGGTGTGCTGAAGGACAGCAGAGGGACAGCGAATGGGTCGTTCAAAATCGAATCTATGCCATCTTATGATATAAGCATGATATTACTATGAGACTATAATATTACGGAAAGATACCAAAAATGACACAATAAGCAAATAGCAACAAGTGGAAGTCAAAAGGTAAGATGCATTCACTCTTGTCACGCGAGTTACATTCACTACTGTCCTTCACATTTCGTGCTCCTCCCAGGGCGAGGGTTTTGGCCAGGCCCTAAGGGTTGTATGTGTTGTGGTGCCCACGCTTGCTTGACACTTCGGGACCCTTAGACCTAAAAGCTCTCTTTACAATATCGTGGTGAAAGAAGGAAGATTGGATCAAACTGAATTTTTCAGGCGCGAGCCTTCTAACTAGATTGGATATAAAAGGAAGAGCAATGCCTCAGTTTACGCTTGGCCCTTATGACATCGGCAATTCATATTAGCCCCCCATGGCTCATGAAGCACATGAGGGACGGGGGCCAAATATAAAACTCAAGTTAGTGCATATCATGGGCAATCTCGTTTCCATTATAGCCATGCTGAGCACTAGAAATTTTGCCTTACCGGTATTCTGAGCACATGCTACTCCTGAGGCCCGAAGTTCCCCATATCATGATCACCAAACAGGGTAGTGCCCAACACCCAAACCCGGCCCAACGTCCCAGCGGCCGAGAGGATGCAAGGGTAGGGAACAATTAACCCAAACGGACAGGGATATATTTGGCTGGTCAACCTTAAATAACTGTTCACTTCCTGCCGGACCTTATTCAAGTACCATCTGCGTGCCTCGGCTCCGGATACCGTAAAATTTCGTATCCGCTAAACTTCTGGGACTTTCCGGTCCGGTTTGCAATCTGAGGGCAGAGCCTATCCGAGAAGTCGTGACCCCATCTGCCTTAGGAATCCTACCTTAAGTGTGTCACGCCCACGATTAGTAGTACACATAAGGTTCTAAGCGCTACCGAGTCCCAGTGATCTTTCTATCCAGATAACTAAGAGTAGAATACGGTAGGTTGGTCCCCAGATTTCAAACTGGGCTGGGTAGTCTCAGCAGCTCGAGGGATGATCCATTATCAGATTATCAGCCAGGATTCTGCCCTATCGACTACCGGTAGCCCCAGTTCGATGGTTACTAGAATCGCGAATCGCTCTTATAATAGCACACCTGGGCTTTACCGTCTGAGGCAACCACAGATCCTTCCTAGGGGTTCTTTGCCTTTAAGCGTGGAGATTAGAGGCCTGGCGGAGGTAGTGGATTATCCGAAATTTTTTGGTGCTTGCATCCGTCGACATACAGCCCGACATGATTCTAATACGGTAGATGGCCGCCGTATTGGGAAATCTTTAGAGGCTCGGCCGCCAGAGAGAGAGAGAGAGAGCTTGATGGGGTTGATTTTCTGTGGATATTAGAGTGACGGTGCCCCTGTGCACAAAGGAAAGTTAGAAATTAGAAACCCGAAGCCCAGGCGGCCATGCTAGAGGCAACTCTGTAGAAAATGTAAGAAACACGCAGTGACATAAACTTCCCCCGTAGGGTAGCTCCCCTCCCCCGAAATGCTGGCCGAGAGTTCCAACTTCCCACTTCTAAGGCGGAAGTAGAGGATGATTTTCCCAGTTAAGGGGGCCCCGGCATCGTACATTCGTAGCCTAAGTTGGCTGTTGCCCCACTTCTAAATCTCACTTCCGGGTGGGGCTCCCCACTATCAGTAAATTCAAATCTTCCTAAAACGACCGAACCACTAGTCCCCGCTAATAACGCCGGCTATCGTGGAAGTGAGGAAGAAATGGAAATAGCCGTAGAACGCCCGGAGGAGAAAATGCCGACCGTTATGGTTTAGGCGAATCCTGCTTCTATCAACTTAGAAGCTTATGACCGTACGTTGCTATAACGAACTCCGAGATTAGTGCACTGTATGTACCTTTGGGATGTGTGAAACAGCTAAATTCGTTACCAGACGCCCCACACCAAAAGTGGTCACAAATAGCGGTTCTTGGTAGCAAAATTGGTCTCTTCGAAACACAACTAACTCACAAGTAACTAGAGTAACAAGTACCAGAAGATGCGAGTGACAATTTAGGATGGGCACTCAGACACCCCGGATGATTAGCCAAATATTTTGCTAACCCCCGTTTTCTGGTATGGTACTTCCCACCGGCTGCTTGTGGCACCCCGGATCTGCCGAATTCCCATCGAATCACCAAATCCAATTCATTCCATATCCGGTTTAGCCGGCCAGGTAACGAACTTTATTGTTGCACAAAACTCAAGGATTGGTTGCGGGGGGCTGCGGCAGAGGCTGGATGGCTTGAAAAATGTTTATGCGGGTTTCTCGAGTTGGAGGACATTGACGCGTGTAACCCCACTCTTGCATACAAATCTGGAGATCCATCCGAAACTTGATGATCGAAAGACTCTCTTTCGACCCCTAGGATGAACACCTAAACACCTCGGTTAGGAGAACTATGGGGGAGGTGATTAATGAGTGTGAGAGGGACCTAAAGAGGCAAAGAGGGGGAGGAACATGGAAGAGGGTGGGAGAGGGTAAAGCAGCGGATGGGATTGAATGAAATGATTTGAGAATCTGAACTATGTCTCGGGGTTGCGCTCAATTTCATGTTGGCTCCAACAATTCAACTTCTACACTTCGAAGGCATCACCTAAACTAACACATCGCCCTGTGTGTTAGACATTTGTTGGCTTTTTGTGACGATTTTCTTCCCCAAATGTTTTCCTTATTGCAGCAAAAATTCGGGTATGCTGAGGCCATCATATCGAGGTGCGGCTGATATGGAATGGAGACGAAGCAGCACATGACAGCTTACCCCCAAGAGAAAAGGAAACATACCGCACTTCACTGTTAACCAGTTCGATAGGAGTTTGCTAAGCTGTGGATATCATTGCTTCGACCATTGTGATTAATACAACCCACACCGCACAGTGCAGAACTCAACCTTCTAGTTTCCGAGAAGGTGAGGTATTAGAATATGATGACTAAGTCATGTGATCTTTTAGATCTGTAAACAACGCGTTCAATCTCTCGCTCCCAGTAGATTGCCCTCTCAGGGTTTGTTGCCGGACTATGCTAAAGCCCAGGACCGGTATCCGAAAGCCAAGGCCGATCTAACAGATACGTGGAACTGTTCTTACCACAGGACCTGAACCCTCCGCCCACAAAACCGAGAGCAATATCGGACTCTTGGGTGGCTTTTTGATGCCGTTTTCACCTGGTCAGGAGCAATTAGATCTCAATCAGCCTGTTTGGACCTTTCCTGCAGGGGATGGCGGTGGGGATCAATCTTATTTCCTAATAGAATTGTGAGAGAACGAACCTGATCGGAGGCCGGGATTCTTGTGTCGTAAGGGCTGGGTCTTTGGGACCTAAAATATGCACCTCCAACACTTTTGCTATGCACCACTTAACCTCTAATCAGGAAGAATCCCGAATTCCTGCCGCTCGAGAAATAGCTTGCTTGTTTTGCTCTAATGTGCCACCTACTAGATAGAATATCACCAGCACCCCCGAAGAACTCAACCACTCACAAGAGATCCAGCTAGCGAGAGCCAGGTATCACGAAATCATCCCTAAGCAATGAAACTGTGTTTGCATGATGCAAACTTCCGCAGGCTTGTCCGCAAGGCGGGTGCTTGTGCGCTTGTGTCGTGGGATAAAACGGCAGCGCGGTCGTTGGTTAAAGAACCGGGGAACCACGACGCTTACCCTCTCTTTCCTTCTTCTTCTTCTAAGTCATCCTACAGCCTTTTTCTAGGGACCGGATCTCGTGCGAAACCCCCGTCCAATTCAACTGCCCTCTCTCGACACCCAAGCTCTGTCCCCCCTCTCGCTCAAGGCATCACCTCTTCAGCTCCCACCTTGACCACATATACGGTGATCTCCACCAACCTAGTACCTGGACTGGAGTACCTCTGTAAGCGCCCTCCCAACCCCATCTCATAAGATTTCTCCATTAACGGTTTCCCTAGAAAACAGACTAGACCGAACTCCCGACCCGTTATTCCCATAGCCCGCCTGTCTTGATGGGATCTCGAAAGTGTCGCTCCTCCTGCTGCTCGAGGAGAGAATCCGACGAAAACCCTTCTCCTCATGTAGCTCCAGAGATCGAGCACCATTCACATGATCGTTCCCATGGAATCCAGGAGGCAGGGTGCGGGGGTGGCTGTTGCTCTGGGCCTAAGGATACAACCACAATTCAAGGAGAAAATTCAGAATCAGTGGCTGGGGAAACATCGGGAAAGCCTATCGAGCAGTGCTGTTCGTTGGTTGACAACTGCTGTTCCTCTGATGGCAAGGATCCTGTTTATTCTCCTATAATCCGGCTAGCCATGCGGCCGGTATTTTCATCATGCATGAGACTAATGCTCTAGGTGAAAATTCAGAATCAGCAGTTGGGGAGGCGTCGGGAAAGCCTATCGAGCAGTGCTGTTCGTTGGTTAACAACTACTGTTCCTGTGATGGCAAGGATCCCGTTTCTTCTCCTATAACCCGGCTAGACATGCAACCGGTATTTTCATAATGCACGAGACTAACGCTCTAAGTCATGTAGAAAACTGTTTGTTAGATTATGCTGCGGTTCTCTGCAGAAGTCGTTGCAACGACTCTAATGGGGATGCCGACCCCGAAACTCGCTGCTGTAATATAAATGGTTCCACCTCTCCTTTACCCAACATGTCCTGGACCAGCAAGTCGCAGCACGCTCCCCACCATACAAACGAAGCCCATCACCATCACCATCACAGCCATGGGCAACAGAAAGCCCTCCACACAGAAGCGTTGACATGCTCTAAATGTTATGCGTTTGCCAAAGACGCTGCTTTTACCCTTACCACTGCCTCGGGGAATTTAGTCAAGAAGTGCTATTGTACACTTATGAAGGATCTAAGAAAAAGCGCCAAAAACGCGATCTCTGGCTCCAAGACACAATCTCAGGTCTCCCTTGCTCTATCGGGAGGATGTTGTCAAATACCGGGGAAAGGCATGGAGAGCAGTTGCTGTTCCCTGCATTCTCACAGTCACCAAGAAACTAAAACCGAAAATGCAGAGATCTCTATCACAATAATGGATGACATCCCACCCCGCTTTCTATCCCTTGGGGTCACTGGCATGACATGCACGGGTTGTGCAGATAAAGTCGTTCATGCCCTCAAATCGACATCCGGGGTCCAGAAAGAGAGTGTAAACGTGAACTTCCTAATGGGCAGAGCGGATCTAAACTTCCTTCCCGATCTCGCACATGAAGACGAAATTATGGAGAAATTGAAGCGCTCGACGGGGTTCAGAGTAGTCATTCTGGATTCAGGGGATATGCAAGATGCTGGACTGGCCAAGGCCTGGATTTCGGTCAATACCACTAGCAGCGGGTATCGAGCTATCGAGGACACCGACGGGATAGCCAAAGTGAAGCTTCTCAAAACCACTAAAGGAAGACATCTATTCGAAGTAGCATATGACCCTACCGTTATTGGAATTCGAGATTTACTTGCTGGAATAGCCGATAGAGATCCCGGAACCGAAGCACAGATCGCCACTATCCCAAGCGAAGAAATGTTGACAGCGGACTTGGAAAAGTCTCACCTGAAGCGCTTGGGGTGGAAAGTTGTTATCGCGGGCGCGCTAACAATCCCTGTGCTGATCCTTGCATGGGCTCCCCTAAACATACCAGATCCTTCGGCGCATATTATCCAGGTTTTCTTGGCAACCGCGGTCATGGCTACGGCATACCGCATTTATCAGAGTGCATGGGGTACCATACTTCGAGGAGGCGCAGGTGGAAAGAGAATCGACATGGACGTGCTTATCACGGTAGCCACCGGGGCAGCTTGGGCTGCTTCCGTAGCAATTTTAATAATCTCCGGACGGAATCGCAGCTCGACATCAGAGAACAAGCCTATCGAGCCTTTTTTCGAAACCTGCTGTCTTCTTGTAACTCTCATACTTGTCGGAAGATGGATAACGGCCAAAGTGAGGATGTGGGCGCTCAAGAGGGTTGTCGACGTTGGGGAAGGGGAGGGGCTAAAGGATAAAAGCACCCCTATGGCTATGCTTTCTATCGAAGGCGCTACTCCCCAAGCGATAAACCTTGACTCATTGCAATACGGCGATGTCTTAATCGTTGAAAAAAGCAATGTAATCCCTACAGATGGAGTAGTGGTTGACGGTGAGGCAGAGGTGGATGAGAGTCTTTTGACTGGTGAGAGCAAGCCTGCAGTTATGAAGGCTGGCAGTCTCGTAATGGCTGGGGGCATCGTAGTTACAGGGAGCATCCGGTTTCGACTCACAAGGCTGCCACACGAGAACACTATAGCTGTCATTAGGCGCATGGTTCGGTCAGCTGGCGGAGAGAAACCAAAAATTCAAGAGATCGCAGATAAGGTTGCCCTCTATCTCACCCCTACCATCCTTGGAGTTGCAGCAGTAGTGTTCCTTGTCTGGATTCTTGTTCACGGTCTTTCTCGCGAAGAAACTTGGGGAAAGAGCGCCGTTATTGCTATCACTTATGCCGTCGCTACCCTCGCAGTATCTTGCCCTTGTGCGATTGGACTCGTTGTTCCGATGGTCATTGCCTTCACTAGTCGGGTTGGCATCAGAAAATGCGGCTTGTTACTAGTAAACCCGAAGGCCCTAGAGAGAGGATGGAATGCCAAAGCGGTTGTTTTCGACAAAACTGGAACCTTGACTACTGGAAAGTTGAATGTGGTTTTTGCGAAGTGTCTCCTCAACGGGGAGTGGGGTGATGTTGACGCCGAGGCCGAGCAAATAGTTAGAACTCTCTGCAAAAACGTGAAACACCCAGTTGCCCGGGCACTGGCAACGAAAGTAGGGGCCGGCAATGAAATATCAGGCCTTGAGGTTGAGACTATCATTGGAAAGGGTTTACAGGCTATTTCTGACAGTGGAACCATTAGAGGTGGTCAGCCAAGTTGGGCCGCTGTGGGGGGTGGAAGCCATCCCTTGGTATTAGAAATCGTTGAACAAGGGCTCAGCGTATTTGCTATCTCGATCGACCACACTCTGCGAGCTATCTTTGGCCTAGAAGATACTGTGCGACCTGAAGCCCCCGCAGTGATTGCAGAACTCCGCCGCAGGGAAATCGAGGCCTATATCTTTTCAGGGGACCACAAAGGGGCTGTTAAGAAGGTTGCCACAGAGCTTGGCCTCTCCGACAAAAACTATAGATACGGCTGCTCGCCCGACCAGAAATCTGCTGAGATTAAATCTCTCCAAGAAGCCTCCCGTGGCACGGTCATGTTTCTGGGAGATGGCACAAACGATGCAGTGGCACTTACCCAAGCCGATGTTGGGTTTTCTTTTGGAGACTCAACTGAGGTCGCTGTCTCTGCTTCTGATATTGCGGTTTTGTCCACCTCGCTAAATTCGATCCTTGAATTCTTTGATCTATGTATTCGCGTGAAGCGGTGCATTCTGGCAGGCTTTTCTTGGGCCATCGTCTGGAATTTATTTGCTGTTCTCGCAGCAGCTGGCGCCTTCGTTAAATTCCGTATTGAGCCTCAATGGGCAGGTCTCGGAGAGCTCGGGAGTGTCTTGCCCGTCGTTCTCATCGCGGCGCTGGTAGGAATTTTTTGGCGCCAGACTTTTGCCTAGTCTATAGCCCGCCCGATATTTCAAGGATTATGTTTGCTCTACTCGTTCTGCTTGATCCGTGGGGTTCCTTGATGGGGCTGTTATGTTTGTGAGGAATTCGCGAGCGTTTGGGTCTGATTAATAGTCTTTTAACTTTCTTTTTTTTTTTTGACCATGTTCATAGCCAGCCCGCAGTGGATAGTATTGCACCTAGACCCATGAATAACATACCGACCGACATATTTTTTCCCTTTACATCCTAAGGATTGGTTTCAGAATAGCGAAATCTCTATAAAAAAAAAAGGATAAATGGGGCCAATCAGAATCTGGAATCACTCCAACTCACAAACCGTAAATTCTAGGTAAACTCGACCCGCCTTCTTAAACCCGCCTTCTTAAGGTAGCCACTGTTCCTCTTAAGGACTAACTATATGGCGAATTCGCCTTTCCGGGGATAGTAGCTATCATACAGGTAATAGTGACGGGTCGAGTTTGCCCAGAATTTGTGATACTATTATTCACATCCCCATGACCCGCACATTTGTTTGCGCCATGCCCACATTAGCGTTGTTACCCTCGGCACCAAAGAGCCACATCTTGAGGCCACTCAACAAGACGCACCCTAACCCTTTGCTATGCCACACATAGAACCATAGCCAAGGATAGATCTCGCAAGTCTCCTATTACGATTATTACGATACATACCGTGTGCTCCTGGCCAAGCCAATGCCTCCTACTTCCCAAGAACCAGACGACAGACCCCATGATACATAGCACCCCAAGTGGCGTGGGACCAAAACCGTGCTAAGTGCGAAATTACTAAACCCATCGCTAGTAATATTCAACCTAGCGTGCGGGCTGTGCACCGCGCTGTAACAAGTACAAACACCAACCCTCCCAGGTCCTGAAGAAAATAAACAACAAACATAGTACCATAATCGTGAGAACGTATATTCCGCATTTTCACCTTATCCCCTCAAGATCGCGGACTAACAACTAATCTATATACACAACATTCCCAGCCTTCCGTACTCGCTCCATCATTCCATTCCTTACCATTCCACTCATTACATTTCTCAACTCCATTCCACCCGCCACATTCCAATTCCTGGCAGGGAGGAAGTTCGTCCCATTCCAATCTGAGGTTACTAGGAAGTATGACAGCCACTTCTTACAACAGGTCCGACAAAGCTATGCACGAGTGATAGGGCATGAGGGCGGGCAACTCCCCGCTAATTGAGGTCACCGCAATAGCCTAAGCGTGGAGGATAAAGGCGAACAAGGGATTTTAATCAAATTAAACGGTTGTCCTCCAGTATATTGGCAACGATGTCACCATACCTGACTTGACGTGGCTGTCGCCCGAGCAGAAAAGAAAAAAAAAGCCTGGCTAGCGTCTGCATTGGATAAGGTGAAGGGGGTTGATCTGGGATACGTGGGCGGTGATGCGCTATTTTTCCTGTAAAGTTCCCCCGCTCCCCCGGATATTCTGCTATTCCGTGCATTATCTTGCAATTCTAGGATTGAAGTCTAGAGGGAATAGCCAGAACGAGATCACCATAGGCTATGAATAATATGTCAAAGTGCTTGCCGTGATGTCATACACTTGCCGAGGCACCGGCGCTCAACGCTCTTCGGGTGTAACCTTTACACATCCCATCCTTCTCATAGCAAAGCCAACCTTCCCCATCGCCAATATTCCAGCCACGATTATCCCTTTACCCGCGAAGGGATTTTATCAGTTGCCATCCATGAGCGCTGCCGATATTCCCCTTTCTCTTCAGGACGTGGCTGCCCTATTCTTCACTTAGTAATATAATATCACTACCTTAAACTCGGACAAAAACCCAAAATCCACCTACCAGTAGGATAAGTATCCGCTCCCATAGAAATATCAGGTGAAGTGCCAACGACATTAACCTCGGTGTCCGGTGCCTCAGACACCATGACCCTATCCGCAAAACAGCCATCCCCCGGCCGGAAAGAAGGCAATGAAACAGCGAGAATTCATAGCTTGGAACTAAAGGGAGGGGATGATATCAGTAGCCTCAAAAAACTAGGGCGATGGAAGAGACCCGAGGCACAAAGGCACATACCGAGCCTTGAATACGAAGGGGGGGGCATAATGGGGAAGCAGGGGAACCAATGGCAATCACGTTCTGCCTGCAATTGCTACCAAAGCTTCCGGAAACGGCTGTCAGCCTCGGGAAACGGTGGGCAGGGCGATGTGCCTCCCCTACCTAGTGTCGAGTGAGGGAGTGAGGGAGAAGTGGAAGACAGACAGATATTGAAATTCCTCAAGTAGCCTTTTATAATCTGGTTTCCTAGGCCCTGCCACCAATACGCTGTGCGAGGAACATGGCCGAGAAAAATAATGTTTGAATAGATATAAGTTTCTGGGAAACGTTTTGTGAATGCCTCCAGGCATCGTATCGTGAATGCACACCTTAAGTTGTATCATAATCATAGTGCAGCTGATTTATAGGCGAGCGCGCACCGACAAGGATACGTATCCAGGAATTGAATATGATATGATATTTGAGATCCAAAATGGAGCCTAGGCTGGCTAACAGAACATATACGACCAAGAGAGAAGGAGAATGGTTGCTCTTTCAGAATAGAATCTGTCGACTCCAATGAGCTTAGTTGAAAGGCGGACAGGGGAAGAATGCCCCCCCTGAGCTTTTTATACCTGAGAACACTATCTATAGCATAAGGACATCTCCAGCTCACGTTTTCTAGAATCCAGAAGCGCAGTGGCTGATATATGATACCGCCGAGAGATCCCCCCCCCATGAGGTGCAGCTCTTGAAGCGCCGGAGGATACCACACGTGGTGTAAACTAAGATTCCAGAAACGATATTCCCCAGGGGAGTGAGACAATTGAAGGAAGGGCAGCCAAAGCGCCGCGCTACACGTAGTGACTCCGCCACTAGGTATGCTGGTTTACTTTCCCCAAGAAAATTGTATGTTAAGATCTCTATCAGAACATCCTTGATCACTACCACAATGCAAAAAAAAATTAGCACCAAAACCCACTACATGTGAAAATACTACAAACTCTAAAACCCAGAGGAGCGACAGTAGCACTTTCCAGACACCAATTATCTGTCCTCCATCCATCCCTTTCCAACCGCTGGAGTTCGTCGAATTATCACTCGACTCACATGAAGTTGGTGACGGAACAGTCAGACATCTGATACAATTATGCACAAGCAAAGAATTGGCTAGCGCGTAAATATCATGCTTGTGGCAGATGATGTGGAAATACAGGGAATGTAAATAGATAATGTGAGCTCTTTGGGGAGATTTACCTACAAAACTTAGGACTGTGGAATTACTATTAGCTGATATGATACACGGCTATTCCCATACCTGAGGTTCCTCAACGATTATTAGTCCCCCCGAACCCCAGGTGGGATTTAAATCTTAAACTTCCTGTAAACTAGTTATTGCCCAGGGCTGGTTGTTTGACGACTAGGCTGCCAGGGTGAGTTTATAAGACGCTGCCTCCTTAGAGGCATGATAACTTTGGTGCTATGTTTTTTTTCCGGATTTTCTTTTTCTATCCCCCCCCCCCCCCCACCCTCTTTATCGACACTGCAGAGCAGTGCACAAGTCCCAGGCAAAAACCAAACCCAAACAACAGGGCCCAAACGGGGAGTAATGATGTCTGGTCCGGTGGAGATCATCCACCGCCACAACTTTTGAAGGCTGTTTCGAGAGGCCCTTTCAGGCACGAATCCTTGTTCAACCAAAGCTAGCAAAATAGCTAAAGATCAACTCAGAGCACAGATCCGTAGAGCCACAAAATGCTCAGTGCTCTCCCGGGATAATAATAGATTCAAACAACTCATCTCACATTTAAATCCTCAGCAAGAGTAGCACCTTCCTCTTCCTAATGTCCCCATTCTGACGTTTCACCTGTTTGTTTCGCGGCTTGCCTATTCTCTACATACAGGATATTGGCCTCCGCACTCTCATTCCCAATTCTTAACAGTGAGGTGGTCGAACTTCTTTGGCATACCGCAAAATCTGGTGTGAAATCTACCCTCCCAGTCATCCCGATAGCCTCCTGATTTTGAGACAAAAGCACAGGAGGAGGGTCAGCGCTTCCCTGACACAATATAGAATGAGTGTGTCTGCCATGGTCCAGGCCGGGCCGGTCCCACAAGGCCGCCGGGCAAGAGCAACTGAAGGCCAAGACTAAAAATCGCCGGCTCTCCAAACCCCAAGGCAGTATCACTAAACCCTAGAGCGGCATTCGTACACCCAGAGCTAGTCAATGGCTATGAATTCAGAATCCTCGCAATGCAACTATGATGCAATACATGTTAGCAGTACTTGGGTACGAACCCCCACCCCCGAGCCCCCCACGGGTTTCCTTCTCACCTTAGGGCAAAAAAAAACTTGGGGAGACTCAAAAACCCACGACAGGCACTGAATACGATCACCCCCCAGGATATGCAGGATCTCGTTAACCAGCAGAGTATTCGCAAAACTGTTAATCGGTCAAAATAGCCCTACCCTATGCAGACCGGCTGGCCCCCACTAACAACCCGATGGCGGATTCTCCGAGATTCCACAATGGCCCAATATAGCAAGCTAAGTTAGACTCCTGTCAAGAGCATAATGTGTTACATCTCCAGACCTGAAGAGTTCTTTATGATAGGTCCCCCCTCAAGGAACAGCTGGAGATCAACTGCCCATACATCAGATGAAGCTAGACCATTCAAGTCCCATTTCCAGCGCACACCCCCACACTAATCCTGCCATATAAAAGATACAAGCTCCTCTCCTCAACTCCGTGCGACTCACCTTCCCCGGATCTCACACAAGTCAAAAGCCTTGTTATCCCCTGCAGTGGTGATAGTGCCGAATTTCCCTACATCACGCTAAAATACAAACTAAAAAATTAGCTCCCCACCTTTCTAGATATGTCAATCGAGTCATATCAAAAGCATTTCATGTCAAGTTATGATGCAGATCTTTTTCCATCAACAGGAACACTAAACCTGATATGAGAGCGATGTTAGCCGTAGTTGTGAGGCAATGCAACTGTTGAGATTTACTAACCAACATCCCGAGTCATGTGATAGCTCTACACCGCTATGATTGAATCCACCGGTCCAAGAAATACGCTAATCTTGCTAGTGCCTCTTTAGCACGGTGTAGGGAAATTCGGCACTATCACTACTGCAGGGGATACACACAGATTCCCAAGAAATAGTCAGTTGGCCCTTGAAGCAACAAGCAGAGGATGAATCAGTGAGAGTGATAACTCCACGAAGCAAGCTCTACTAAACACAAGGAATCGAGTGAGTAAATGACGGGTCTAGATTCTAGTCAAGGACACACCAGGGGAGATATATATCCCCCCCCCGAACCGAACAGCCAAAGACAAACAAAAACCAAACGGGACTCCACAACCCCTAGAGAGCCAACGAACGGGAGGGGGAGGAGCACTCGGCAACTATGATACAGAAATCCAGCACTTCACATCACTTGCCCTGTGGAGGCAGTCGTAAACCAACTCCGAGGGTAAATCCCCTACTTCCGAGAGCTGCCGCCAAAGACCGAAGGGAATATACCCACCAAGCACCACAAAAGCCCATCCACAAAAGCCAGACACATCCGAGAATGTTCTCGGGACGACCAAACCACCCCCTAAAAAAAGAAAAAAGCATTCCTCCAGGACGCCCCGAACGGTCTATTTCCCAGCACCTCCCAGAAACCGATCCCTGATATCCCAGCCTACAAAGCCACCCAATGACCAAGGAGCGAAGCAAAACCCCCAGTGCCAGCTTACTCATACAAACAACCTTTATGCCCCAACCCCCACTGATCTGAAACAAACTCGCCGGGCCCAAGTTACAGCATCCTCCAGGACCAACACTCGACGAACAAAACCTACCAACCACGCTTACGCCCGTCGCCCTCGTCAACATGTCAAACCAAAGTATGATAGCAGCCTTCCTATTCGCCCTATTCGCACCGTACTATACTATTTTATCCTACCGGTATCCTATACACACACACACACCCCCCCCCGCCCCTCCCAATCACACCCCCTCACTCACCCACCACTAGCCATAAGGTGTCGTGTATGTAGTATAATAACTAGCCACAGGTCAACCACACACGCACCAAAGCCGCAGGTCTTTCCGGGCTATTGTATACCCCCACAGAGATCTTGAAACTCAGCCTTGGAAATTACCTTTTTTGAAAAGGCTCAGCTCGTCTGAAGTATCATATAATATATATTTATTTATTTCAGCTCCCCCTCACCTGGAGTCTGTGGGGGAGCTGCGGGCGCATGAACTGGGCAAGGTGCGTTGCAATGTATCATACAGTACTGTACTCGTATCTCCTCCCATATCATACAAAAACCCTTGTCTTGGCAGGTACCATACCTTGAAAGAAAGAAAGCAAGAAAGGACATTCCGCTCGAAGAATTGAAAGGAAAAAAATTAAAAAAAAATCAAAATCCCAGACTTTTTTCCGCGCGGGTGTTGTTATAGCAAACTACCTTTTTTATTTTATTTTACTTCCATGTTGTTTCCACCTATGAGTGGTTAGGTTACGATATGGTATGGTATGGGTACTATCTCGAAAACCAGCAATTTTGGTGTGTGTTTTGGCTTCCTGTCTAGTGAACGACCTTCCAACTTCAGCCACTCCCTCCAATCCCGTCCGTCCCACGCAAAGATCCACCACCCCTTACGAGTAATTACCAACCAACCCTAACCGCCCAATGGCGCAATCCCGGCCGGAACAAACCATCCGAGAGAAAAAGAGAAGCAAGAAAGAAAAGAAAAAGGAAAAAAGGAAAAAAGGAAAAAGGAAAAAAAAGAAAAGAGAAAAAAAAAAGGGAAAAAAATAATGCAATCAAGGGCACAGCTACCGAAGTTAGTTACAAGTACCGATCGATTATTCTTTTACTTCTCTCTCTCTCTCTTTTTCTTTTCTTTTCCCCCACATTGCCGATCTTGGCGATAGCCTACTCGAGTACCGGTATGGGTTTTATCTTGTTGTTGCTTTCCCCCACATCCCGTGGTTTCCGTGATTCCGGAGGGCTCCGGTGTGAGGGCGAGGGGGAAGGATGGAAGGAAGGGAGGAAGGAAGGAAGGTGGGGCGTTTTTGTTCGCTTGGTTGGTCGGCCGGTGGGTTGGTTGGTTGGTTGTATCACGAGAAAGAGGGACGGAGGAAAGGAACAAGTACTGTAGTGTAAACGTGGCAAGCAAAGTACCGGTATCGTGAACCATCTATGATATATTCCATCTAACTTACCCATACAAAGCAACCCTAACCACTAACCAACTAGCTAACTGAACTCAAAAAAGTAGGAAAATTTTTAAGAAACTCAACATGACAAGAAGCAGAAAAACAGAAACCACAGAGAACCCTCGCTTCCTTCTTTTTAAAAAAATGTTTGGTTTTCGGAATACCTGTATGCGTGAATAGAAAGCCCAAGGAAAGTTCAAACCGCAGGAAAAACAAAACGAAGCAAAAAAAACACTAGTCATACAAATACATTCGGTAAAGCTAGAAAAAAGGGGGGGGAGGAATCGAAACTGAGAAAGAAGAGAAAGAGATCCCACTAGTATCCGTTTTTATTTCACCAACCATGAATGCCCTAAGCCCAACGAGAATGTGCTAAATGAAGTCAAGTAAAGACCAGGGAAGAAAGAAAAAGAAGAATCCCCAAGGTTTTTTATACAAAGCCAAGCACGAACAAAAGAAAGTAATAATAGATTATCCCACCATCGCCAAAAAGTGGGGAAAAACCGAATTATTCTCAACCGGAATGAAACTCCTCGAAACAAGAGCATCAAGGCTATGATCGTAAATACTATCATACCAAGTCCAAGGCTACTGAACCGTCAGCTGACTATTTCTCCCACATCCCATCACCGCCCAGCCAGTTCTCTCCCGATGTCCATTCTGGGATACCGCGACCATTGACAAACACGGCAACATCTTCGGTGCCTCCGCATTTATCGCCTTTGTCGATCTCACGTTGGAGTTGTTCATGTTCAGTAAGCTTCTTCACTGGTTCAGGGCTCGGCTTTGGTTGGTTGAACGTCGGTTTCGGTGGTGGGGACGGTTGTTTTTGAATGGTGCTACGCGATGCGGAAGGGGAGATATCATTACCGCCCAAGGAAGGTGCTTGCGTCTGTCCTTGGCCAAGGCTCGGTATCGCATTTGCCGGAGGTGGGGTCATAGCGGAAGGTGCCTGTGACTTAAGGTGCGCAGCAGCCGGACCCGGGCTGGCATTATTCGGAGGCATCGGTTCTTGACCTGCTGCATAAGTTGCCAAAGATGTAAGAAAGCTACTATCTGCTTGGCCCTGTGTAGGTACTTGCGGCTGAGGGGCCACCTGCGTCTGCTGCTGCTGCTGTTGGGTTTGGCGGGGCGTATTGATAGCCATCCATCTATCCCCCCCACTGCCACCAGGAGCCTCAGGCATGACACCTTCGACAGCAAGGAGTAGAGCATCGACATCTCCCTCACGTTTGACCTCTTTTTTGATCTCGGCAGCAGTGGGATGGTCGGCTCCTACCTCGGAAGGGTTGGCCCGACTCCCTGGCTTGACGTCAGGCGATATCCCAGCACGAGCGTTGGTCACAAGCTCGCTTTCATCCATTCCACTAAAATCATGAAATAGCTTCTCAAATCGACGATATTCCTCGAATCCACCTCCGAGGCCTTGCTTCAACTTTCTGGCAACAGCAGCTTCCGCAGATTCTCCAGAGACTGGACCAGTGGCTCCTTCGGTGTCACTCCCAGGACGATGAAGGCGAACGTATTCATCCCGAATTGTCTTGAAATAGGCCCGCAGTCTCCCCAAAGTCAAATACCATTCCTCGGCCATCTTCCACCTCTCTCTCATCTTGGTAATCAACTCAATTGCCTTTCTAGCTTCTTCCCCGGAACCTTCCGGTCCTCTTGCACCGCGAACGCCTTCCATATCATCATCTTCATCATCTCCAGAATGGCTGGGCGACTTGCTAGTAGGATCGGGGATAGACCCAGTGAGATACCCTTTCTGATCCATCCAAGGAAAAGACCAAGCGTAGACACCACAAACCCCAACCATGTAGACAGCAAACCCAACAGCAGGTGTCTCGACAGAGCTGTTCCATTCCTCTAATCCATTGACGATTTGCATTATTCCTCTAGCGCACCTAAATATTTCCTTGGCAGAATCTTCCCACCACATGGCTATTGTCACGCCAGGCTCCAATCCTGCCTTGTCAATCTCGGGGTCATCAGCTAGGAACAAGGGCGGGTCGAGCGGGCCCTGAGGTCTAGTGAGACGAAGAGGCAAGAACGGGATGTACTCCCTATGCATCACAACCTGACATAGAAAATGAGTTATATGCATAACAGCATATGCGCTTGAGGTGCGCGAAGACATGTGTGCAGAGAGTGTTTGGGGGGAGAAATGAAGATGCTCGGGGAGTGAGGAGTAGAAGCTGTCCAGCATCTGCTGTAGCTTGTAAAAGTTCGACTTAGGAGACCAAGGTGGGTGTTTTTCGCTTCTATCGATGATCAGTACACCGCAAAATGACCAAGAAGAGCCAATCCAAACTAAATACCTTCTACCTCCAGCTGCGCAAGCCCATTCCTGCACTCTTCCCCAGATTTCTGTAATGCGAACGACTTTTGCGAGTATTCCTTCATCATCCCCAACTTCCCATCGCCCTCCAACGCTATCACCGTTTCTATCATCGCTCTTCTCATCCAGGCCGTCGACAGTCAAAAATCCAGTTCGCACACCCTCTCCAAACAGGAATCCTCTCTCTTCGCAAGGTAACTGGACTCTCGCAGCATCCGCAAGCTGGATACCACTAGGCCTAAACCTACCAGAACTCAACGAACGGTCTAGCATAAACAAAGCCCAAAAGGTCCTCCTTCTCACTTCCTTATCGGTAAACTCCTTCCCGGTGATCTTAGCGCCCGCAGACTTCCCACCTTCCAATCTCCTTCTCTTGGAATTAGGGCTACCTTCATTTCTATCTCCGTTTCCAGGGGAAAGAGCAGGCTCTGAAATCGGGTAGCCTGGCTCGGGAGCATCATCCCAACTCAGCCCCAATGCCATAGCCATCCGAATAGCCACACCAAGCCAAACATAAGCTTCCGCTCCACGGCACATCCCCCACTCATGTACAACCAGCATAGCAATAGCCTGTACTTTCTCTAAAGAGGGAGCGGCGAAAGTTGCACCAAGTTCTCCGTGGCCAGTATCTTCATCGTTCTGCAAGCGATATTTGAGTGCCGATGCGTAAAAATCCGAAACAGCCGCCGGGGTGGGCAGTGCCGGCGCGAAGTGTTGTGAGAGGGTAGATACATGACGTGCAGCAAGGCAAAGCAGACCCAGCATCAGCAATGGAGAATGACCCTTGTCAGGAGCTGGAGGAGATGTAGAACTAGGCCCGGTGTTTGTGGGTGCTGAATTTGGCACACGCAGCCGGGAGAGAAAGGTAGGAGGATGAAGGAATGGAAGTGTAGGCGAGTGATGCAGTTGAAACGCCTCGAACTACAACCACAAAATATTCAGTGGAAATCTCCAAAACAGAAGCGAATAATGAAACTTACGACTTGTGTCAAAAGAGCCTGGTTCAAGATAGGGGAGTCAAGCGCTTCTTTCCACGCCTTTGGTCCTGTGTAATTTGCCGCGCTAGCTGCAGCGCCTCCAGATGGAGCTGGTTTCTTGGGTTTCGCTTTCTTCGGAGCCTGATGGAATCAAAAATAAAATAAAATTAGCTCAAGTGCCTGAACATCTGGAATGCAATGAATAAACAAACCTCTGGTCTATCACCTCCCGTATGTCCATGATGTGACGGGGCACCACCAACGTTTGGCGCAAGGTCCTTGTTCGTACCTGGACCGCCAGTATTTGGTCTTGAGGGAGTCGCACCAGAGGCAGCCCGAGGTGCGCCGCTAGCGACAGGAGCTGGATACGTGCATTCTCTATTGCTAGCTTCACAGGCGCGACAGGTGGTGTTCGGCCCAACATTGACACACTTTACCTTGGACCGCCGACAGCGGACGCAAGCAATAGACGACCGCATAGTTTGATTATTATTATTTCGAATGAACAAACGCGCAGGTATCGTAGGACCTATTTTGTGAGTTTCGGTAGTGGCGAATTTTTTTTCAAAAAAAGAAGGAAAAAAGAAAGAAAGAGAAAAAAAGAAAAGAAAACTGCGAAAAGATGTTAGCGTCAGTGCTCAGTCGCGAAATGCAGACGACGGCCGAGAAAGCGGCGATTGAATCACACGGACTCCCATCCGGGCCGAACTCACCAGACTATTGATCAATAAACGGCGATGGATACCGAAATCGAAGAACAGCTAATTATCCCAATTGGCGACCAAGGGAAAAGCAGAGGCCAGATCGCCTGAAGCACCGCTGAGGGAGATTGTTTGCGAATGACGACTAAAGAAAGGATTCCTCGAGGGAAATTTAATGCGATACCCGTATTCCCAGGTGTCGTTGACAGAGGGGCTCCGGAGTACTCGCGGCTAGGCCACAACCAAACAACGCAACAACAGCGTTCTGTTAAGTGAAGGTATGTTGATGAAGAAAAATGTTGGTGGAGGTGGAGGGGAGAAGTGTGGAATGAGAGGAAGGGGGGTGAATCGAGGGAAGGAAGGGGAGGGGAGGAAAGGAAGAGACACGGAGATGCCGGTCTAAGGTCAGGCGGACGCACACGGAGGAGGCCTCCGGTTTTGGTCGGCAAGCTGCCACTGCCTGCCTAGAGTAAAGGGAAGGGAAGGAGGGGGGGGGTGGATTGGATGGGATAATGGGGGGGGGGGGTGGGATAGCGGCGGAGAATATCGACGGGGAAGGAAGGGCAAAAGGTTATGCGTGGTTCAGATCCCGTTCTCTCGAGGTCCTGAGTGGTGGTTCCTTCCACCGGGATCATCGGTACGTATGCAAAGCACAGCTCCCATTGAAACAAGGCACATACTCCTCCCTCTCCCTCCCTCTCCCTCCCTCGCTCCACCCATCCGCCCACCACTCGTTCGTTCATTCTCATTCCCCATTCTCATTCCCTCTCGCTGACATATTGCACTGTAATGCCGCTAGACTAATGCACACCCTCTCACTCTATTCGAACGCCCTTCCTTCTGTCTCAATTCGCATTCCGGAAGAGCTCACAAGGGCGACAAGACACTGCCGTGCTCACTCCACCATCTATCTATCCATCCATCCATTCCCCTCCCTTTCCATCCTCCATCCTCCATCCTCCTCCCTCTCCAATTCAGCCAACCAAACATACCGACGGACAGACAGGTTGTAATTCTCAACCCACAACGTAGAGCCCAGAGTGCAGCGCCCATGGACAGACATGCCGACCGAAGGCCTATTCCCTCCCATGTGGCAAGCATAGAAACTCTCCTGAGCCCGACCTGTGTAACTATCATGGTTTCTGTAAATATCTTACATCTACCTAAACCGTGTTACTGAGCCCCATGCCATGACCATGCCATGACCCTGTTACCTGCTTATTTCTACTATGCCCTCTCTCTCTGTGACGATACCTTGGTCCGAAATATTACTTCTGCATAACATAACGACACGGTATTACTGCAAGAGCTCGGGATATTTTACTCTTAAGCTTTTGCTCCCTTTCGTCTACTCGTGCCAGATTTCCCTTTATTTATCCCATTCCCTACCCTTTCCATCCCCTCACTTTATACAGTACTGTACCCTTACCTTTTGGTAGAGTCCAAAAACATTATTTGCCAGCCACACTGCATGTCTTGTAATTATATCCCGTAAGATACAGGTGTCGTTGGAACGATAATAATAACAATAATAATAACAATAATAATAACAATACATTTTTAATTAGCGCTCCAGCCGGACCTCGCATTATTCTTATGTATTCTTTATTTTTCCTCTCTCCCCCCAATCCGTCGGGCAACACGAGAGAGAGAGGGAGAGGAAAGTGTTTGTAGGGGGGGGGGGATTAAGCCTCCTGCTGGCTCCCTCCCTCCCTCCCCCGGGGGTGTCGGCACTCCGACTTGTCATAGGGATGAAATTATATTATTATTTCCTGGTGGAAAAATAATTTAAAAATAAATGGAGGGGGGGACGATATTTTACTCCTTCCTCCTCCTCCTCGCCTCTCGCGTTCCCTTTAAATTCTCGGTTGCCAGCATCGGCTATATCCTCTCCGATAGAACCAGCCAACCGCCAACCCCCACAGATCTTCCAAGACGGAGCTGAGGCATTCGCCCAGTCGGAGAAACGAACTAATTGGGACACGCCGGGCGGGCGGGCGGGAAAGAAAAGAGGGAGGGGAGGGGTGATGGCGCTGATGGCTGGAGGAGGTGGAGGTGGTGGTGGTGGTGGTGGTGGTGGTGGTGAGGTGATGGATGATAAGTGAATTTGTTAAGGGCTTGCCGGCCAACACGGAACGAGCCCCAGCCGTGACAGTGTAAGCAACGACGACACGACATATCGTACCGTAAGTTAAGCCGGGGCGAGAGCGAGGGAAGATGATTTGTGTCATAGGTTAACCTACCCATTGATAGGTTATCAACAGAAAGTACCGTGTTGTATGAGAGCGTGGCCTTGTGTTTCCCCATCATCATCATCATCATCAATCAATAGGCAATGAACCCGCGTCCAGACCTCGGTACAGCGCCTCTCTTTGCGATCCCTCCTTTCTTTCCCCCTCTCTTCCCCCCTCGGCCGAGATTGAGGAACAGCAAGGTCCAATCTTCAGAGCTCCCGTCATAAGTTGAGGTATGAACAATACACACTTACATATGCCGAACATCAATCACCCGCATCGTTGTTTATCCTTCTGGCCATGATATGTACCCCTTGATGTCTCCAGATTACCTGATCGTACTAGCACCGTATTTGCTTTTCCCTATTGGAAACATACCGGTATTCCACTCCCAAACACCCTCCACCCTCCCCTGTCAGGAACCCGATTCTATGATATGTAGATACAGTATTCCAATCCTTATTCTGGAGAGAAAAACTATGTTTTACTCTGTTCCAACGACCAATCGCACAGCACCATACGTGAAAGCCCCAGGCAGGAAGGAAAAAGGAAAGAAAAAAGGACTAAAGAAAACCCAGAGCTGCAGTGCGCGCCTTCCGGGACCTTTTCGGTGTTACGATAACCCACCCCACCCACAAAGAAAGAACGACAGCAAGATACCGTATCAGGTTCCGTCCGTTTGCAGAAGACTCGATCCCTCTTTCTGCCGGTTGGCTTTTCCCGTTCCGAAGGCTTAGGCAAAGGCATTGGCGCATCATAGGCAACTTCCCGACGCAACAGCAGGGAGTATGATACCACAACAGCAACTCCACTACCACCTCATTCAAAGGCACTGTTGAGCCGGGGTGAGGAGGCGGATTGTGGTAATGGGAAAAAGAGAGAGAGAGAGAGAGAGAGAGAGCAATTCGGATCGGAGACTCCGGTGTATCGTTATTATTATTATAACTATTACTGTACCGTACTTGCACTCAGTACGATCATACAGCGCTAAATAGTCATGCCGTGCCGATATTGTAATGGCGAGACGAAGATTGCAACGCGGCGGTGGCGTACCATACAACTAGGCAGGACGCGGTACCGGTAGGGAACTTGGATTTGGGGAAATGAAACCATCAGAAAAGAAAATAAACCCGAGTCACGGCAGACAAGAGCTCTTGACGCTGGACAGGCCCCACCCGGTCAACGGAGAGTGGCTTTGGTCGAGTGTGTTGAATTGCGATACTCCAACCGAGTCCCAGAGGGATAAAGCGAGACAAGCCAGCCCAGGCACATCCCGAAGGGAAGGAAGGAAGGAAGGAACAGAGGAACAGAGGAAAAAGCAATTATCATAGTCACACACCAGAATCATCATGTGCAGATCAATCAAGCATGCTTGCCTTGTATCACTGGAAGAGATGTCGTCTTGAACGAGTGCTGTGCGATACAATTCAGATCCACAGTTAGACTTTTTTCTTTTCTTTTCTTTTTCTTTCTTTCCTAGAGATCCGGTCGGAGGAGGGAAACGAAACGAAACACTCAATATGATAAACCGGAGGGGAAGAGAAAGGGGAGGGAAATCTCCCCCTCTCCTCCTTTCCCTTCCCCATTTTCTCCCACTCCCGGCCGTGACTGGGCTGCCGTTTGCAATGAATTGAGTGGATCAAAGGGAAGAAGAGGGAGAAGGAAGAATGGGAAAGAAAAAAAACAAAAAAAACAGAACAGAACAATCCCGACCACGCGCCCATCATTTCGCCGCGCGGCCGGATATCATGCGCTCTCCCATCAATGAGGTGGACTCCTCCATTGTCTTGTCCTGTTTCCTTCCCCCTCCTCCTCCCCCTCTCATCGCTGGCTAGACCAGCACGATACTTTTCACCCGGCTATTTGCATTATCTATGATTCCTTCGTACATCAAACGCCAACGAAACCGTTTGTACCTTGCCGCACAAATAATAACACCACAGCCCAGCAACTGACAATAGCAGCAACAGCAATAGCACGCCGTTATTATTATTGTCGCTGACCCTCTTCCCGAATGCGAAATCAGGTTAAAATGCACCTAGCCGTAAAACAGCGGAGGGTAAAGGAATAAATGTCATAAAGGCAAATGGGGCTCGAGGGCTTTTTTCACCTATTGAAGCATCTCGGGATCGACGAACGGACCGACCCAACCATCCAACCCCGTCCAGTTATAGATCTCCCTGAGAGGGTTGGGGTGAGTTGATTTAACGATTACTAATCTGATATCACGGCGGGAAGCGGAGGTCGGCACCGGGGCCCTATTAGACTATGTCTTCCATTTTCTCTCTGACGCTCCATCCCACACTACTCATTCGCTCGCTCGCTCACTACTCGAGTACCGGTACCTAAGGCAAAGGAAGGAAGGCAAGGGAACCCTGAACGAAAAAGGGGGGGGGGGGGGGGGGGGGGGGGGGGGGGGGGTGGGAAATTTGGAAAAGATGTTTTGTGTGGGGTGTTTTTGTTTGGGCGA
>Ga0307513_10000751_pt1 | contig 46769 bp, 61 predicted proteins | sample 15_EM_MG_FD_202174 | JGI IMG/M metagenome (GOLD analysis project Ga0307513, IMG submission 202174) | Populus trichocarpa ectomycorrhiza microbial communities from riparian zone in the Pacific Northwest, United States - 15_EM | ecosystem: Host-associated > Plants > Roots > Unclassified | place...
ACCACTCCAACCCTCGCATGCGCATGGGCGACGAGGAGAGACGACCTCTGCCGTGTTCGATAGTCGCGGTAATACACCTCTCCATCATCGGAGTCCTCTTCATCGGACGAAGAGGGGGCAGAATGTCCCTCCTCGGGAGGCAAATGCGGGCGATGGGACGCAGCACGGCCCTCACATTCTTTCTGGACCGAGTCGACCTCCCGGGCGCAGCACGAGCGGAGGTAGGCCTCGAAGCTGGACCACGGACCGCGGTCCAGGTCCTGCATGCCGCGTCCTTCGCCAAAGAACGGCCAGCTCACAATCGGCCCGACCGCAAATGCAGCTGGTGGCATCGCGGGCTGGGAACGCAGGGGGCGCAGACGCGGGGGACCCCCATCGGTTCCGTCTGTGCTGTGCATCCTCTGGGGGGCGGCGGGTCGCGGATAGGAGGGCTGGCGTAATAGGCCAGGGCGAGGTGTTCCTGGACGCGATCCCAGAGGGGTTTGGGGGACCGACGGTGGGACCGCAGGGTTGGCATTCGAGTAGAGCGAGCCAATCGCGTTGAAGCGATGTGAGAAGAGTGTGAGAATGTGTTGGGCAAGGTTGGAAAAGAGCTGGCGCTGTTCGTCCAAATCGAGTCGCCGGTACACCTTCGTTAATGCAATGCCTGGTGCCTATTGGGTGGAGCATTCGCATCGCTATTGTTAGGCTGGGCTAGGGGATAACGAGATAATACCTTTCGGACGGACGGACCTTGGACATGACGATATACTCGTAGCCGATTTCATTGTATGGGCTCGAGTCAAAATAGAAGACATCGGGAACAGGGACGTTGGTTTTGGTGCGAAGATAGTCTAGTGTAGCTACCTGTGGTGAGGGTAAGCTGTGGGTGCATCAGAGGGGACGGGAACATACCAACCTCGGACTCTGTTTTGATTCGAGGCATAAATCGGCGGGCGACACGCGCGACCAACTGCTCACCATCATCAAATTCGACGACGAATGCCTATTAACAACTTGAGATGACTGTACGGTGAAGCTATCACGCTCAATCTGTACCTTATGAAATGTTCCTGCGGCCCATCGAAGGCGTTAGCTGCAACGCCGCGGACAGCATGTCGTGGCACAACTGACCAGAGCTCAGAAACTTGATTCGTAGGATAGTACAATCCGTCTTGTGCTGCAACATTTCCTTGAGGACCTTGCGTTCGATGGGAAACGGGTGCTCTCCATCCGCCAAGATTTCCTTCACTCTGTCAAGCGAATCGAAGGGATCCTCCTCTTCACTTGGTGGCGTCTGTGTGTACAGGTGGTGTGGAATGAGGACATGGTGCATAGCGCCGTGTTCTGTGCCGTGCTATGATGCTGGCGAGTTCCAAGCCGGCTTCTTGAACCGTGTCGAAGACAAGACCGAGTCGACAAGTCGAAGTCGGCAATAAGGACACGTAGTACGTAGGATAACACGTGTACACCGCCGAAATTCCTGGTCGAAGACAATCCGTTCCCGTCGTGTCCCGGTTAAAGACTGAATTCAGCTTGCCGAGTAAATCCAAACAGAGGGAAAAACTGAGCTGCTCTTCAGGTCTGTACTTCCAAATAACTAAACATACTAGAGCTACACGATCAAGCGGGTGACACGGAAACACCTGAAACATCAGGCCAAGATTGCTAGTCGGAAGTGAGCTCGAATCCCTCATCGTCTGTCAGCGCCCACTCGTACGAGTCATCATCTCCATCCACCTCCATCTCGTCGTCGAACAGCCCCGGAGGTATCCCGTCCGACCCCTCGCTCCCCTCTGTTATCAGTGCTTTGCCTTTGATTCTTCCCTCACCCCGGAGCACCGCGAGATGCCTCTCCACCCGCTTCCAGTCTCCTGAGGAGTCTGTCGTCGTCGGTATGCACATGATGCTGATGAGCGAGGGGAACAGCTCTGCCAAGTACCCAGCAACCGCTCCCTCGTCCCAACTGACAATGGAAGGCCCAACCGTTAAGAAACGCAACTCCGGTCGAGAGAACATCGTCGAAGAATCGTTTGACCCTTGCGAGGATGGTAAGGTCGAGATGTCTGGAGTCAACGGAGGCGTAGGAGGCATAGGTGAGATATCTCGGAGTGCAAACCTCCTACACCCCTTGAACGACGTGTTGGTTCCCTCTACCAACACTCCAAGGCTCTCGATTTTCTTCCCCAAGCGCGCAACCACCTCCAGTCCCATCAATGTGATGGGTGGTGCCCAATCGCATGGCGTCCACTCAGGTAACGGGCTCAATTGCAAGTTCCGCATTCGTGGCCAGGCCACCAAAAGTCTTTCCAAGCCAAGGTCGTCCACATACAGCGGGTATGCCAAGAAGACCTCCACTTCTTCCAACAACTTCAGGGACAGTAAAGGCCCGAAGACGTCCATCCCCACGGAATACTCTCCCCATTCCATCCTTAGGATATTGACGCAGTGGTCGTAGTCGGCCCGAATCGTCGACGTTAGCAACAAACTGCGTAGAGCAGGACAGGTCGACGCGACGGTATCGAAGCATGCCGTCATATTGTACTTCGAAGTTAAGCCGAATGTAGATATTGATAATCGCACTAATGGCGCGCAGATAACGACTGAGAGCATCATATCCACAATATGCATGTCCCCCGCGATCTTGATGTCCTTCAACGCGACGTACTCCCCTCCTAAACTCGGGTTTTGCGCCAGTTGTGGCAGAAATGTCTCGTCGATCCCGCATAGGTCAACCTCAAGCCGCCGGAGGGAAGGATGACAGCATAGCCCGCGAAGGATGAACGGAGTGATAGACCCTGTATCGAGGACTAGAACCCCCATCTCCTCTAACATGTTCAACGGTGTGACAATATCTTGCACCATCCATAAACGTTCTACCACCAGTCGCACTTCTTTCAGTCGGGGTGCCATCTGTGCAAGGTTGCACAGGAACCCGCCTGTTGCGTCTGACCGTTCGGGTACGGGAGTGGAAGAGCCCACAGCGTGGACTTCAAGGTTACGCAGGGAGGGAGAGATGAAGGGAAGGCAACAAGTCAGGACATGGGCGGAGTCCGCTATCCAGCGGAGGGTATGTAAATTGGGTAGATAGGGCGAGTACATCAAGTCGACAGGTCGTTGAATAGTTAGGGCGAAGAAGATGGAGGTGTTAACGTCTTTTCCTTCCTTGAACGAGAGCGAACGGACGAGGGGTGAATATATTCGAAAGGCGTCCCAATCCCGCGGACGCAGGGAACGAGTAAAATGCTGTAATGAAAGCACGAAATGTTAGAAGTAATTATATCGATTTCCCAGAGGGGGTTGTGCAGTCACCCCGCGGTCAAAGGAAGGGAAAACGTACCCATAAACCAACATGCGTCCTGCTTTGACTAAACGCGTCGCGAGGAAACAACCTCATCAAAGGCAATAAAGAATCAATGGTGTGCCATATTATCGCAAGAGCCGGGTCCCGCCACGCTCTACAGACCCTGCAGGCGTGGGCCAACGAACGCTTTGGAGGCGCGAGTTGGCGATGATCGATATCAAGAACGCATCGAAATATAATTGCAAGGATCTCTGAGACTCGGAGTGCAGTATGCATCTGTACAGAAAGCTGGAGAGGAATAGAGGACCGTGAGCACACCCGATCAAAGCAACTAGAAGGAGCACGGACGCAATCGCAGCTGAAACGCGCTCGGATGGGCTCGGGACCGGTGGAGATACAGAGAAGAAGTATACAAGGTAGTTTCTATGTGGTTTAGGAGGTTCGGACGCGTCCCGCAGTAGCACACTCGGAGGTCGGTTAAACGGCGTCCTTCCGTTTTCTAGCTCCGAAATCGCGTGTGCTACACTGTGGAGGTAATGGCGTACAAGTCGTCCGACCTTGAGGGATCGCTGAGGTTGTGGAAGTAAGCCCGGGAAGGAGGGCAGTTCAAGAGGCGGAGTATAGATATGCCGTAAACTATTTCGTGACATTGACTCCGGCTTTTTTCTGAAATACATAGCTCATGGGTATAACAGCGAGTCCATAAGACCATTTTCACCTCGCTGGTCGTGATATCAGCTGCGACGAGTTGAATTTTCAAGAAATGAGTCAGTGAGGAGAATAGAAAACACCGATCGTGTGACTAAGGCGCTTCTGAACGTGGTCATCCCTTCTGAATCCCATTCCCAGGTGGTTTGAGATCAAGGGTGGTTGCTGTGGGATAATCCCCGCGCAGGCACTCGCGTCGCACTCACGCTCGTATGGTTATTGTTCTCGAGTTACGTAGTCACATGACACGATTGGTTCCCTATGTAGAAGCAGTACTATTGAATTCCGCGCGGCAGACAGCATCAGAGTCAGCTTCTCATGGCTTGAGCACTAAATCGGAGGAGAATTATCTATCTAACACGCTCACAGTTGTAGTTATACTCAGAGGTCTATTTCATGATGGCATTATATTTCTGAAAGGGATGTACATACATGATCGGGAGAATCCATGGCTGAGATGTTCAAGAGACAATATGGTTTTCTCATCAATCAGTAACGACAAATGAAGCAGATGTGCCCACAAAAGCGGAAATCCTCCGGAAGAGGGGCTTCGAATCACCGTAGTAGCGTATTCTATAGGCCCCAGCTACGTTGACATTATTAGCCTTCAGATGATGGATGAAACAGTTCCGCTCACCAGGCGTGTCGGGTTCGATGGTCCATGTCACGCTGACATTGCTATAGCCCAACTGACCATTGGTACGAAGCCAAGAAAGTCTGGTTGAGGGATGGGAGTCTGTCCTGGCAACTACCCAGGCCCTTCCTGATTGGCGTTCGACTGTGAAAAAGGTTTGTTCAAGGCGGAGGTTGTTCTATGGTGTATAGTCAGAGGCACGATACAAAGCGTGGAGAAGTAAGGCCCACCCTTGGGTTAGCGCCTTCAAACCCGACACGAACCGTCTGATCGCGAGAGTAGGAAGCTGCTGGAGCAATTGTAGGCTGGCCGAAAAACTTGGTGGGAGGAACGGCGTCGAAAAACACACGAGGCTAAATGAGAATAACGGTTAATAGAAACTCCTGTGCCTCGGTGGAATATACCCGCCTGGAAGGAGAGATACCCGCTTGATTGATCTGGTTGTGGTGTACCAGGTGGGGGTGACCCTGTTGTGGGTACGAGGTTAGGCACAAGCTTGGAGTAGTTGTCGATGAATGCTTCGAGAGTGACTGTTGTGCCATTAGCCAAGATTGAGGATGGGGAATTATGCGCTCACATTGCCCATAGAGAGTAGACCCTCCTTCGTATCTCTGCACACTGTACTCCTCTCTCGTTGTTACGTAATGGGCATCTAGATTCGTTGAACAATTAGCAATTTGTTCCCGTTTCAGAAGACCGGGAAACGTACAGGTGTTCGCTGGGCCGGCAAGAATGACATACGCATTCTCGCCAATGACACCTTGCGAGATAAGCGAGGTCCGAATGGTCTCCCTATTCATCCTATCAATCTGCCATATTGTGGTCGGTTGGGCTACCCACCGTAAACGACGTCCAGCCATAGTTGTCAGTTCTCCAGGGAAAATAATCATCACTAGTTGTCCAATGCGAAGCATCTGAACGTTGACCGTCTTAGGTTGCCAATCATATGGCCAAGTCGCGGCTCCCTAGCACATCTTTGAGTCAATGGTTAATCGCTTACTCATAAAAACACACAGAGTTGAGAAGTATCGGTTTCGGAGCATGGCAGGCAATTTGCTCTGCACTCGGAGGTGGAGATACGGCAAGCTTAACGATGTCCCAGAAGGGACTGCCCTTGGTTGTCCCTTGCGTGAAGTCCAACACACCCGGACCATCAGTGGTGCCACTAGCAAATGCGTAGCCTACACGACTACGTTAGGAGCGGTAAGGCAAGCAGATCGATTACGCACCCATCGTTGAAGGGCAAGTGTGTACAGTCGTCCCATTCGCGAGAGCGAAGTTGTAATTGGACCTTGGAGGAGAGGATAAACAGGAGAGTACTCGAATCAATACACTCACATATCAACGAAAGTGTGGACACCTTTGATTGGACCAGAAATACTGGCCAAAGACTGAGCCATCAATTTCTTAGCGCCTTGAAACTGGTGACCTGCGATGATGCGGTTGGATTCAAAATCGGAGATTCGGAAACCGGGTCCGCTGATCGGAAATCCTGAATAGATGAACTGCCAGATAAAATGACACCATACCGGCCATGACACTCCTGAGTAGTATCCCCACAGGTCGACTTGTAGTAGTCGCACTCTTGGCCGTGGTAAGGCTTCCCCGGAGCTTCGCAGTATGCGCCGAGTGCTACGTCCCGCCTGGCAATCAGACCAGCACCTTTCATTTACACTCCGGGAAACGTACTATTTGGAGTGACATCACCAGCGTTTGCTTGGACGAAGCCGGCGACAAAGCTGGTGTTTCCAGGTGCCACCGTCGGTTCGACGAAATCCTCGTACATCCACGCAGCCATTCCCTTGTTATCACTGCTGATGAGGGTATTGTTCTTGTACAATGAAGTACCTGCATATGACGGTGAGAACAAGTCCTCACCATCTCATCTTGAAGACCATGCACCATGTACGGGGAAAAAACTCAAGAATCCCCTTTGAGTACCGTTGTTGGAAAGGAACTTGAGGAGAGACATTTCTTTGTCGACGTTGAAGGCGTAGCGTGCCTTCTCCGCTGCGGGGTTTGCGTCATAGGCTGAAGGGCTTCTGTTGATGTTCGCATCAAGAATGGTGGTATTTCCAACAGATAAAGCTCCTAATTCAAGGTTCGCGTGCGCCTTTTGCACAGCAACGAGCGTGCCTGCTACGATAGCGTCAAACGTCGCTGGGACGAACCCTAACGAGGTGATTTGGGGAAGGAGATTAGACGCGAATCCACCAACCCCAGCGTGCGAGTGCGTGGCGACCAGTGCGACATTTTGGTCGCTGTACAGTCCAGGATAGAGTCCCCCAAGTTCTTTGATAATCTTCGCCCGGAGTCCGTGGTCACTCATGGAGATATCTACGCGATTTCATAAGTCACTACTGGGCGATATGTTACTAAGGGCGCACCGGCATTAATGAAGAGGATGCGCTGAGTGGAATTCGATGGGTCGGCAATGACAAAGGCACGAGCCCGCTGTCTCATGTGTATTCCAGTACCACTCTGTCCAATGTCCGCATAGCCCTAGGAGTGGTGTGTGAATTTGATCAGCCATCGCACAGATACTGGAAGTATGACGTGCGAACCATCATGTTCGTTTCGACGATGGGACCGGTTACGTCGCCGATACCTGAAATGCGAGCATGCAAGTGAGCCTGGGTGTGTTGCTGGCTCGCTCGACTTACCGAGGCCGAGTAGATAAAGAGATGGAGTGGTGCCGCCCTGTGTCGTCGTCTGGAACGGGCCAGTATTGGGCGATAGAGTGGCCAAGATGCCCAAGGAGGCCACAATACAGAAGTAGACGCGCCCGAGAGCATCAAGCGCAAAGGAAGAGGCCATTTTGAGTGGGGTGTCGACCTCGACGGGCCTCAGGCGACCAATGGCAGCGGCGATGGACACGGCAACCATACGGAACTACGAAGGTAGCTACTGGGAATACTGAAAGCGGTCACTTGCAATGATCTCCGAGACAGCGAAGTGAGGAAGTCGTATACATGCCCCGCGTGAGCGCTCTTCTTGATCGACGACACTTATTGACAGCGCCCTCGGCACGGCAGCCCGAACGGAAGCCTGAGAAAGTACTGATTCGTGTGACCAGAAAGCTAGTCATACATCATGGCAGACAGATATACGGATGCAACTACGATAACAAGAGGGACGTGGCTCCGGTTTTCCGCTGTCCTACCCGCGCTGATGGGATGTTGCTGCCAAATAAAGTCACGGGTATGTATGAATTGGGTATACGTCAGAGAAGAACCTATGGGCACCATCAGGCGGTCCAGAAAACCTCAGCGAGTAAGTAGGACCGACTATTTGCCAGATACTTTCACCAGGATCCAAATCAAATCCACATCAACCCTTGGAGTATTAATAGCTGCTCTTCTCTGTGAGGCGAGTCACAGGGGTTGACATGGCAGGGGAACGGGTGATCGAAGGTGTGGCAGCGGCCATCAAAGATGCCGAATGCTTCCTTACAGGCACGACGGCACGTGGTCGTACCCAGTCCCAGTAATGCCACCCATTCTGCTGGGCGACTTTGGGTTGATCCGAAGACGGAGGAGAAACGTCTACAGCCGAAGGAGTAGCTGCTGATGGTCTGGGCTCTTCCTGGGTTGTCGAAGTGGTTGCAATTGAAGAAAGGGTGCTTGATTCGGCTTCTTCGACTTCAGGGGCAGCATTTGCGGCACCAAGGGCCGGAGGAGCTTCGTCGGTCGTGGAGGAATTAGAATCACCTGAGGGGCCTTGGAAGTTGTCGAACAAGTTGCGAGCAATAAACGCGAGTCCGTCGTTCGCTCCTGTGATAAAGCCCAGCCAGGGAGTGTAGGTGAGCGAGGTATCTTGCTCGCTAGAATAGAGGTTCAGTATCGAAGAGTGTGGATGCACCTTTGATCATACCCTACAGTCGCGCTCACCGCGTCTAACAGTGGCGATCGGGGGTGAAGCGGAATCGCGTCGATCAAAACAGGCAGAACGAAGATGGGGACGAGCAGGGTGGCAAGCATGTTAAAAAGCGCGAGAGTAGTCGAGCTGGGGGGTGAAATAGGACAAACGAGTGTGGAGGTGGAACGAATGGTAGAGACGAACGAGTCTAAGGAGAAGAGGCAAATAAGACTCCCTTTTATATCCAAGACTGCCGCAGGGAGAAACCAATCTCGGTCACCTAGGGCCTGTACAACCATGAATACGACTAAATATGTCGTTGGAACTGTGGAACGAAAGGGACTACTCCACTCAGTTCGTTCACAAAGTCAGGGGCCAACGACTCGCTCGCGCGAGCGATCATTACACCACATGACTGGGACCAATAACGTAGGACGGACTGTCTGGGCCAGTTCTCGACCGCGATGCAGATGGTCGTTTTCTCTCGGTTTCTTCCTGCTTCGCCGAATTCGTTTGTCTGGGTGCTTCTTCCAGGGGTTTCCTCATGAATACTGCGATGACCCTATCTTATCGACCTAGTTCCTATTGTCTTTTGATTTCTTTCGACCGAGTCATAAAGCTGGCATCTCTATGCTCCCTCCCACCCGCCTCCCGCCATGCCCAAGCTTAGCTCTCGACTCCGTCAGCGTCGCAAGAGGCGAGAACAGCTCGAGAATGTATACAAGGGAATGATGGGTATCAGTAATAGCATCGAGATGCTGCTTCCGATCCTTCACGACATTGGCGATTCCATAATAGCTATGATTATGGCTCCTTTCGTCACAGCCGATCTGTTGTACTTGTGTGGACGAATCCTAAAGCTGGGGACGTATATGACACTTGTAAGTCAGTGGTCAGAAGAGGAAATCGGGTGTATCGCGGCCGCAACTATCGCGAATAATGTGTCCGCATTCGAGGTAGGTCGTCTACACGAGTGTAAAAAAATTCAGTCGTGCCAAGAACGACTATTTAACAGGATCATTAACCAGCATTTGACAGAAACTCGTTGAGTCCATGGTACACGTCCTGTCCGCTCTCGCGGTGCAACGATATTACTTCAAAGGTAAGATCCTTCCATTCGCCTATGCTTCTTATCACTGATGCATAACCACCGGAGGTCGAGCATACCCTAATATCATTCGCAAGTCGCTGCCTCTCTCAAGCGCCGGGGTAAAGGTACGTCAACCGCCCCCCTGTCTCATCAGTTTTACAACCACATGGGTACAGTTACTTGGCTCAAGCCTCGCCCGCCTCCACCCCATCCGTGAACCGGCCATCCGCAAGGCCCAAACCGAATTCGAGACGGCCCACGGTTATACGTATCTCTCGTATGCCGCTCCGGGCTAATTGCTCCATTGCATAGTGCTTCATACGACGAACTTTCTCCATCTCTCGTATTTCTGCTGCTTGTTCTCGCCTGTCGTTTCGCCTGTCGTTTCATGTTGGGCTTCTTCCTTGATGTGCGATGCACCGCTTTCTAGGGCTCCGAATTTGGACGCTTTCTAGAGTTTCGCTTTGCTTCGGATTTGAATGACCCTATCTCAAAACGCCGCCAAGGGCACATCGCCGCCAAGACGTTCTGCGCTTATGGGGGCATAGCCACGAAGGAGAACGTTCGAACCTGTTAGGTTTCTCTCGCTCGCTGGACCCCCAAATTTTCCGGTCTTCATAGCCAACGAGTTAAGAGGAAAGTATGCCAATGGATATTTGGAGCTTCGTAAATAGCGCGATAAGGATCCGCAATGCGGGGCAGAAGCCCGTATCAGAGTCATCCAGCGGCCTGGCACAGACGCACCCATCATTAGGTCAGTTTATCCGTCTCCCACACGTTTTCCGTACTCTCGTTGACACTTGTACGTTAGAGGATACAGAGTACGAGCCTTTAGGACGCGTCGCTGTGGAGAACCGATTCGTCTGTAGAGACGGAGTAGAAGCAAGGCGATTGCTGGTGATTACTCGCAACGAGCTACTTCAAGAGGCGGAAGAATTGTATGCTGGCAACGCCATTTGCGATGAAGCGTGGCACATTCGCATTTTTAAACGACGAAAGGGGAGTTTGTACAACGTCTATGTAAGTAATACTACCTTCTTGATAAAAATCGTGACTAATTTTAACTCTTCAAGGTTCACTACCAGGGTCAAGCCATCAAAGCTGGGACACAGCCTAATCCTTGCCAACCGGTGTCACTTGACCGAGCCGAAGGGGTCGCCTTAGGGCTTATGACTATAGTTAAGAAACAGAATATCTACGCGACTTATGAAGAATAACCCGTGCCCCATAACCCCCCAATTTCCCACTCCTGCGGGGGCTCGGCAGGGGGCTCGGCAGGGGCCTGGGTGCGGGGAGAAGATATGAATCCTCGTGACGAGTCCTCGACTTTTGACTGGGATATGTACACGGAGTTCTCCTCAATTTATATATCGAATCCTTCCTAGTCATGCTAAATATACATTGCTGCGCCCCTGCCCTTATCAGCTTGATCTAATCTAATCGCGGAAGCCCGCTTCGTTCGGCTGCAAACGGCAGCAAGAACCAGAACCAACACCAACCCTTGAACCCAACCACGATTCCGCCAAATCGCCAGACTGGATCCTAGAGGGGGAGGTCTGTTGGATTGTACGATATAGACCAAAAAAATGGATCCGCTATTGGGCAAGGTGGTCGCTGCTTCGTCAGGAGCGACCCTTACGGCTCTGACAAGTAAGTGCCGGTGAAGTATTCAACTTCTTGTCATTCCACAAGCTTAAGGGGAACATGTCGAGTCATGTAGTTGTGGAATGTTCACGGGCGTTCGTTCCTCGACGTCCATGCTGGCGGCACTTGTCGGAGAAAGCAGGGCGGTGATCCTGAGATATTCTGGGGCATGCCCAGAGTTCACACAGAGCTTTATTCGTCGAGCAAACCCCTTTGAGTATTCTCTCTTAGCCTTCGCATAGTGCATTCGGTCTTACGTTCTCTGCGAGACCTCACAATCGTGCGAAGGAGTCATATCCACTATAATGTGACACAATTCCTGCAAGCTAACGCTACCTGATGCTTTCAGTGACGCCTTTCGACGTCGTCAAAACCCGACTGCAAACTCAAGTGCCCAACCAGCCAACGCCAGGAGCGCTACAAGCATGTTCTCATCCACCTCACTCTACATGCTCAAGGAACGTATCCTCGTTAGCGCGAAGAAACATTACCATGGCGGCATATTCGTCGTCCAATTTCCCTCCCCCAGCCACACCTTTTTTTCGACCTAGTGCCCGGCCTGTACCCCCGGAGAGCTGCGTGTGTCTTTACGAGCATGGCATGGTACGATCACAAAGGGTTGCAGGATTTTGGGACGCACTTTTGACCGTAGCAAGATACGAGGGAGTACGAGGCCTTTGGAAAGGCCTTGGTACAACTCTGTATGCCCCATTCGAACAACATTGTAGTTGGAAGCTGACTTGGACGTGCTAGGATTATCGCCTTACCTGTACAATCTGCGTACATGGTGTCTTATGATCGGCTCCTCAACAAAGTCATGCCACATATTTCTTCTTCACCTGAAATAGCACCTCTCCTCGCGGGTATCACAGCCAGGACATTTGCCAGCTCCCTGGCATCTCCATTAGAACTCGTTCGGACAAACCTTCAATCCACCCCTGCCGACCCCCTAAAACCACACACATTTTCCTCCACTCTTCGAGACGCACGTCGTCTCGTCAAGACAGATGGCGTCAGGGCACTGTATCGGGGACTTGGTCCAACTCTGTGGCGAGACGTCCCGTTTTCTGGCATCTACTGGGTCGGGTACGAGGCATGGAAGAAATATTTCTATCGCACAACGGATATGCCCGTGCCAGTACTCGCATTCGCATCTGGAGCAATTTCGGGAATGACGTCTGCGTTACTGACTCACCCATTCGACGTGACGAAGACGCGAAGGCAAGCATTGACGTTATCGCGAAATGGGGCACCAGTCAGCACATTCCCCTTCATAAAGGATTTGATCAGGACCGAAGGAGTGGCTGCCTTGTTTGCTGGTTTGACACCGCGATTGGCGAAGATCGCCCCAGCTTGTGGGATCATGATCGCCAGCTACGAAGTGAGTACCTGATTGTTTGTACTTATTCAGTGACATATTACTAATACGGTTATCGCAGGGCTTAGGGAGGCTACTCACCAAACAGTCAGAGGATGACGAGTAACGGAGAGAACTGCACATTGTTGTATAGATGATAGATCACCAATCCTGGTTTTTCTCTGTCCTATCAACAAACGTAAGGCCTATGCTGCCCAGGTGGATATTCCCGACCCCGAAGGGAGGGTTTACTCAGCCCAAAGTCACCGAGGAACAGGTAGCCAACCGAGCGTGCCTGAATAATTGTGTACAAGTTTGCTCTTGTTGTATTGTGTAGGCTACGTATTTTTCGTGGCGTTTGGCTACAAATTGTTCAACCTCGTGTGCAAAATCACATAATATGACTCAACCACCGCTTGGGCATAAGTGTCAATTTTGGATTACCCTGCTCACTGATCAACAGAGCACTGCGCTTGCTAACTCCCAATGCAAGCACACTTGTATCGTCAACTTGTCAGTATCCTCCATCCCTCCTTCATCCCGCGATTTCAATAGCCAACTACGTTCTGCTCACCATATCTGTATAATTTCAATCATGATTGTGACACTGCCTTCATACCTCCGGTGACTCTCGTCCTCGAACAAACCACCCTTTTACGGGCCCCCAGAGAAGACTTCTCATATTGACTATTGGGGCTTACCTTGGAGGGTTCAAATTTGTGTTACCAACTACCTTTCGCTTATTTTGAACCTTACGCTCGCACTACACGAAGCGCCGTGTGATGATCACCAGCATCCAAGACTGTCCAAACGAGATACTGTACATCATCTTTGGCCTGTCTCTCCAGGGAGGTGGATCGGCGCAAGCACTTGATTTAGCCCTTGTCTGCCGCCGCTTCAAACCAATCGGTCTATACTACCTCTACGAATCGCTCTGTATCAAGAGCTCCGGCCTTGGCGTGGTAAAGAAGTTCGAACACATCGCAAGGGTGTTTTCTCTCGAAAACCGTTCACTACCCATCATATCCTCCGCACACGCTCCCATACAGCACTTGTTCTTAGGGCTATCACCCGAAGATCGCACTTCTACGGTGATCGACAGCTTTATATGCTACTATCTCCCGCGTCTGCTCGACGTGGCTGCGCAGACCCTTACCACCCTATCTCTTTGGAACGTCCGCCTGCCGTCGCAACTACACACAGAGGACTTGTCCTTTCCTCTCCTCACCGAACTCACCCTACTCGGCGACGATCGAAACTCTCGCTGCCCTGGGCTCCCTCCACCGTCCATATTTCCTCGTCTGACGCACTTGCACGCCTGGAACAATATATCTGAACCCGCACTCCTGTCCTGTCCAACTCTCACACACGTACGCTTGCGTCAGGCTGTATACGCGTTCGCGTGGCCACCTCTCCCACGGCACACTCTTGGCCCCTCTTCACCCATCATGACACAGACGGACTCGAACGACGGGATAACATCCGGAGGAAATGCACCTCAACCAGGTGACAATTGGAAGGTATTTATCCTCCAGCCCTCGCAATCGCTTCTCGCCGATTTCCGCGAGATATGTTTCAGGTGGTTTCTGCTGACGAGGGGAAGGGCTTCAATAATACCATGTGAGGATCCTAGAAAACATTTCGATGGGCTGGAGCAGGCGAAGAGAGACTGGTTGGACCGGCAGAAGGGCGGAAATGGTTGCTGGCTTTATTAAGAGCGGGAGAGATAGATTTCAAGCCAGTTGTTTCGAGTCCTTGTCAGCTTAGAATACGTACTTGCGTGGCTGGCACAAATAAATGAGCAAATTACGCCGCTTTTGATCACGTCGCATCCACCGGACCGCAGCTCTTGTATCACATCTAATGAAAGTGATGGATATGCATTCGTCATGTTATATGTCAAATACATCCTGGAGGCCATATCCAGACTTTACTGGAGACCAATCGGTTACGTCGTTAATTATTCGGTTCCCGTCTCTCGATGACGTAGGATGGATCGCCTCGCCGGTGCATAGCTACATTGCGCAACACGAATAAGTAAACTGGTTCCGCCTGAGAGTGAGAGGTGTTCGCTCACACCTAGCCATGAAAGCGAGGACGGGTCTCCTCAAGCTTTCCAGCCAAAAAAAATATTTCAAGTCGTTGTAGGGACCGTTAGTGTCTTGAATAATTAAGGTAGATCGACGTAGATCAAGAAGAGAAAATATCCTGTTTTGAATGAGTCAGGTTTTTGTACATGGACAGTCAAATCGACGGCGTGTGCACTCAACCTGAACAGCGTTGAGGAACCATAGGAAGCTAAGGAGTTGGCGAACATCCCTTTGGGTAACATTATCGTTTCCAGGGCACATGGAATGATGCCACACAAATGACTGAACGTGGCGAGAGAACGCACCTCAGTGGAGACTAGAGAGAGATTGCCTCAACATGTTCGATTAAACTTTTGCGGTTCACGGTGAAACCTAGACCACAATTGGCGTGAATTCTTTCTTTCCTTAGTGGTGGTGGCGGGAGATAGTTGTGGCTTGACCTCAGGTTGCCCACTTTGGAAAGAGTGATGTTACCGAGGTACGGTACGAAACTTGCTTCGAGCAACGTTTGTCCTTCGAATAATTCCCACAAAGACTGGGGTTGTTGAAAGAGGTTTCGGACTCTCAAGTGATCGGACCTCCACATAAATTGGGAGTATCCTTTGAATCTTTAAAGGATTTAACGGTTTTCTATTGACGATCGAGGAACTATTCAGGGTCAGGGGCTTGTATCTGCCCAAGAAACACGAGTAAACATACCAAAGAAAGGTAATAGACATGACTAGGTTATGATGGCACGGCATTATTCTCTGGCACATTGATGGGCGGTAATTTGCCTTTCCATCCGCGCCGGATCTCTCCAAAACAGTACGCGCACAAGTTATGCATAAGCCGCGGTCGACCACATCCTGGACACGCAGTAATGTCTACGGGTATAAGGCGCGTTAACTCCTGCGTATTCCAGGCTTTCACATTTCTTGGACTCACTCTCTTTATCCTTCAATCCCTTGTTCGCGCTCCTCATTCGTTTTCTTGAATGTGACGTCTTTTTCTTCGGCGCTGCTAACAACCAAGGCGGAAAGAGCTCAAGCAAGGTTTCAAGGTTTGGCAGGAACCTCGACCAAGACGTGACGGTGACCAGCGGCCTAGGCAAAAATGCTCGTACTGCGATAGAAAACTGTAGGTGATGGAGTAGCGACGGTCTCGCCAACGCCCAGGCCGCCATCTTGAATAATGGCTTGACAACGCGAGTACCAAACAGTGGCAGCTTTGTTTCCGCTGCTTCAAGAGACAGGACCAGGATGCAGAGCAAACTAAATCGACGACGACAATTTGGACGGACAGCATTTATTGATCCTCTCAAGCTGCAGAGACAGCAGGAAACAGAACTGGTACGGACCTATGACAAAGGGTTCGACTGTGTAAAGTATGTCCCTTTCTTGTGATATGGTACACGTTTCTGACAGCTAATTTCAACACCAGGAAGCTAAGGAGCCATGATTCCTGTGTCAACGCTGTCGCATTCTCCAGCAACGACGGACGGTGGCTCGGGACTGGCGGCGATGGTGTGTGTACACCTGTGCCGCCGAAACCGTAATTACTTATGGGACCGTATTACACCTCGCTTAGATAGAAGACTGTTAATATGGGACTTGTGGCAGGAAGATATCAAGAAACCCGCGCACACCTTCCTCGGAGCAAATGTACGATGTTTCTGGTTCCAAACTAGGACTACCGATTGATCGTTCTAGCACAGGCGAACATCTTTGAGATTTCCTTTAGCGCAAAAGACTCATACGTCTTTTGGTACGTCGCCGACGTTCTCTGCGTGCGGGGTATGACCGATCCTGTACAGTGGCGGAGTTGATACCTGCGTACGACGATACGATATGGAACGCATAGGGCAGTCGTCGTGGGAAGGGTCGCAACCATCCTCCATGTTCGTGAACCACCACGTGAGTCCGCGATTACCCTTGCTTGCATCAGCTTACATTGCTCACAGAACAGCATAAGAGCAATTGCCCCTCATCCAATTAACGAGAACTTTTACCTAACGGCCAGGCAAGCTACCCGAATCCTTGAAGCTGCGACGCTGACGTTCTACAGTGAAGATGGTTCACTCTACCACCATGATGTACGAGAGCAGGTACCAGTTCACCGACTAAAAACACCTGCTGGATGGGCTGGTGCCCAGTTTCATCCCAGCATGGAACATTCCTTTATCGCAGCCAAGGACCAAGGGCGTGACAGTATCGCAATGTACGACATTCGCAAGCTGAGAAGGAGTTGCGAAACTGGTAATGACAACATCGTACAGCGGGTCAGTACTAATCTTGTTCATGCGCGGTCAGATCTGACGATCGTGCCAGTATGCTACAAGAACTATAAACAAGAAGGGAACAATGAAGTACGACCACACTGATATTACCTTCGATCGAACCGGTGTGTCAGGTCCCTTCAGCGCGCTTATTCATGATTCACCTATTCTCCAGGCGACCGTTTCGCCGTCGCGAACAGCGTACGGCCTCCAATTCACAGATTTCGCCTAAACCAATCTAATTAATTTATCAGAACTATCTCCCCGTAGTGTATGCAACTTCTGATCCCTATCCCATCGCGGTATGCAGCGGTCGCTGCCGTCCGGATGGTACCCCTGTACCTCCAGGAGAACGAACCTATAGCTCACGAGCAACAATCAAGCACATCTCCTTCGGTGGTCCAGGACTGGACTCGGATATCTACCTTTCAACAGGTTCAGACGATTTTCGTGGCTATGTGTGGAAGTTGCCATCCACAGCGGAACTACTTGACCGCCGGACTATAATCGAGGACGACGATGCACCATTTGATCCTCCCGAGGACTTTGTGGGGTTTGTGCTAAGCAGCGAAGACAGGAAACTCTATTCGCCTGTCGAACTCCCTCAACCGGTCTTCCGGCTAGGAGGACACCAAAGCATAGTCAACAGTGCGCTCTGGCATCCTACTCTACCTCGGATTGTGACATGCGGGATCGAAACCAAAGTCGTGCTCCATTCGCCATTCGCGGATATCGATGGCTGTGAAAAGGCGGACTCAAATAACGTGAGAAAGAGACTAGGAACTGAGGAAAGACGGAGGATTATTAGTGAACAGGCGCAGTTCCCTGAGCCGCTTAGTGAGGGTGAAGAACTGAGTACGATTTTGTCTTTTGATCAGTGTGTGGTACATGACTTCAGAGGCAAACCGATGTGTACTGATGACGAGAGCTTTCAGGGTACTTGAACAAGAGGAGAAGTGGCCTGCTGTAAGTCCATTCTCTCGTCCGTCCCGGCTTTATGGGATTAACCATCTCGATATAGTTCTCGTATTACGATGGGGATGGGGATGAAGATGACGATTCTGGTGGAATACAGACCCTGGCCACTCTCTTGGGAATCAACGCCGACTCCGATGCCGGACAACTGCTAATGGCCGCTCTCGGATTGAGGCGAATCGCTATGGGTGAGGCGCTCAGTGTTGGTCTGGGTGAAGCGGATACAGGTAGAGCGGGTTCCCCAGACGGTGATGCTGAAGAAGGGAATGACGAAGAGGTGGATATGGAAATTGACGAGGTCTAAGCAGCTCGGTGAGCTCATGTGGTCCTTAGTATTTTTCTTGTTGGCATTAAGGAGCTAACCCACCCTTTTAGATGGTTTCAATAATGCAGTGTATTTCTATTTTTCCCTCCGCGAATCGGATCGCCGCCGGGATGGGTATTGAGTGGATGAGGCTTCTCATCATCACTGATTGACCGTCTGGTTCTTGTCTCCGTCTTCTTATGGGCACAAGGACAACTTTCTCAGAAACGTCGGCCACGGGCGGCGGGAGTGGACGGGTACTTCTCTCAGCGTCCTTCTTGAACTTCGGAGACTGAAGTACTCAATCGACCAAGGGTTCGACTGTGGGAGCGGGTAACGACGGGAGCGGTGCTATTAAATCGAGAATGCTTACCTGGGGTGGAAAGAGGGGCCGTAGCAGTGAACAGTGAACAGATTGAGAATGTACTGATATGTCGCGTCAAACCATTTGTTGTTGTCACGTCTGTCATTTGTAGAAACCCACCTGCACAACGTGGACCCGTCCGCTCTGACTCTCCTGCCAACAGCGCACCTTCCTGGCGCCGACGAGGATTAGAGCCTGTCTACTGCCCAGGCGCACCAGTTCGAACACTCAGGGCCGGCCGACTGCCGCCATAAATGCCCGCGGGCTCCCAAGTCTCCGTCTGACCGCTGTCGCCCGTCTCGGCCTATTCTTCATAATTTCTGCTTTTCACCACCCTTGCAAGTACTATCGTAGCACCTCGGCGCTGTCGCACGTGGATTCGCACATAGTCATAGATAGGGTCCAGCGCGGGCTGGGCTTACATCCAGATCGTAACCTGTTGCAACCATGTCGATGCGGAGATTAGCTCATGCATTCAGAAAAAAGGATAAAAAAAGCAGCGCGTCGACCGCATCATCGTCGCCAACCCATTCGCCCTTGATCACTCCCATGTCCTCGTCCGTGTCCCTACCAGACAGCATCCGCCCAAATGTCATCTCAGGCTCATCTGCGACGCCGCCAAACTACCTGACCTCGCCGTATCCACCAACTGGCGGCCGAACTGCGCAGCGAAATACCCAAGCGGCGAGAAGCAGTGGCAAGCCACCGTCTCTACAGGACGTAGCTCCATTTGCCTACGCTGAGAACCCTTCTGCGTCGTCATCGTCCTCCTCCCTTCCCGAAAAGTCCAGCGGCAACGGTGGACCGGGGGTGCGTATCAAGCGCTCACTCTCTAAACTACTATCCAGCAAGGACTCAGAATTCAGTGACCCAAACCAGCCAAGCCCTTTCGGTCAACCGAGACGGAAGGGCTTGTTTGGAAACTCCAGCTTCTTCGACGAAAACCGGAACGGAGGAGGCTCGCAGGGATGGGTTAAGCGCGTGAGCAACCTACCGGGGGGGATGGTTAAAAAAGCCCAGGATGCGCTTAAAAGTGCGAGCTCGAGTGCTGCCGGCATGTCGAACAAGGCGGCGCCGCGCGTGGGCAGCCCCATGGAGTATATTGACGACGAGGAAGATGACTCTTCAATATCCTCGGCGCCTTCTTTCGTGCAGACTGCTCCCGATGAGGACGATCGGGGCAGGCTTTCACCCGAGCTCCCCCTACCTCCAGTGATACAAGCATACAATAACCCGGGAGCCCCCTTCCTGCCCAGATCGCACACAAACCTACATGCACACACATTAACGTCCCTTGCTTTCCCACCCTCGCCCCATCCTATCAATTATAATCCTGCACTGCCTTGCTTCCCCCGTTCTTCAAATTCTCCCAGCAAGCTTCCGCGTTTACCAACCTTCCGCGCTCATCTCGCCAAGACCCGTATTCTCGATCGACTAGAAGCTCAGGACCTCACCGTTGTTGACAACGAATCTATCGCACCGTTTGCAAATAAGTCCCCACCAACTCCAAACAATAGGCCAGAGGGAGATGGGGAACCGCCGCCGGAGGGGGAAATACGGAGAATCGAAAATGAGCCGGGGTGGAGTGTTGGCTTGGACAAGTGGACGAAAAGAGCCGCATTCGTGAAGCGGGTGCGAGTGTGGCGAGTTGTGGGAATGGAACTACAGGACGAGGAGCCTGAACCTGCAACATCTTACAAGACGCAACTTAAGCTATCCGGAGGTGTGAGAGCTCTCGCAGGGCTGGTGCATCCACGCCCGAGTGCCTTGAGGGAAATCCCAACAAACGACAGGTCAATGGTAATCGACGAGTCTATGCTCATGGACTACCTCGAACAAAATATTATTACCCCTCCTTTGCCTATCTCTCCACCACCCAGCGGGTCGATGTCTCCACGGCCACTGCCGAACCCACCTGGAGCAGTGCGCTCCCCTACGCCTGCTGAGAGTCCAATTCTGGAGCCAGCATCACCGCCAATACGAGAAGACTTGATCCGCCAACCTATACCTGAGCCCGGTCCTCCGCCTCGAATACGAAGGCTGCCACCCAGACCACTACCAGTACCACCATCTCCACCGTCGCAGATTACAGTTCGAGAAGTAGAATCAATGGACGGCCCAGTCGTAATGACCACCAAAGTCTTTGATATGCCCAGTATGTCTAGATTCATGTTCATGTTCTGATCACTAACACTCGCCTCCTGGTTAGCCCCTTCCGCTCGAAGCTCGTTGGACCCGTATGCACAGAATCGCCTTTCACAAGTCATGGTGACGAGCTCTGCCCCCAATACACCGTTGGATCCCCTCGACTCAGAAGCAGTGCGGGTTTCAGTAGGATCGCTTGCTGCGGCCATCGCTAATAACAATACGACTGCGACTGAGAGTCCGCTTTTGGCTCCTCGTTTGCATGTCAGGTCACTGGACAGCACATCCTCAAGCGAGGCAGCAATGGAGCACGCCAGCCACTCCCAGCCGCAAACGCCACAATACGAGAACCGAAAAAGTATGGCCAGCGTGAGAGTACCGATACACGAAACCCCAACCCCGCAGACACCCCGTTCGCCACAGAGGCGGTCTTCGCATGCATCGAGTGGGGCACCTACCCCGCCAGCGCTACGGGGAACCCTGAGTGTACCAAACCTAGAAGCGAGTGTGTCGTCGCTGGTACCGCCTGGGGACGCGCTCGAGGAGGGAGCAGGACCAAAGCCCAAGTCACAGACTAGTCCTGCGGTTGTTATTGTCGAGCCTGCAACCGTCGAGCCTGAGGAAGTCCCTCTAGAGCCATCGCGGATATCAGAGGAGCATGTCGACCCGTTCGTGACCGCGTCACTCATGGTCAATACTACCATCTCGCCCATTCCTTCCGCGGGTTCACTATCACCAATTACCACCTCTCCTGTGCCCTCCACTTCCAATCAGTCCGCCAAGTCCACGAAGCGGCAAAGTAGCGATGCCGCCACTGGAACATCGCAGAAATCGCCAGCTTCTTCCCCTCATTCGCCCGCTGTTGAAAATCCAGACTCAAGTACTTCTGTGAAGTTTGTCAAGCTCAGGCGCACTGAGAGCGCACAAGGATCCGCTCGAATGCGAAAGCACCTGCTGCATAATTCGGGCAGGTTTTGGCCGCCACAGCGAGGGAAGGACGATGTCACGGTCGAGGAGAAAGAGGAGTGTGAGATGGAGGCAACGCCATCCATCAAATCATCCAAGTCGAGGGATGTTGGGGCGAGCAATCATGACCTTACAATGTCCATGTCCCAAGAAAGCCTTGCGTCCGGGGCTTCCTCTTCTGCTACCAAAGCGGAGAAGCTAGAATTGGACGATTGGACGGTCGACGCGCCGAGGCACTTGCCGTTTGGTGCCGCGACTAGTAGCCACAAGCGGAATTTGTCGGATTACCGTAGGCCTTCACTTGAGGATGGGACAAGAGGTATGGTATCTATGGCCTCTGCATTTGATTTGGGACGGTCGTACCCGACTGCCAAATCTCCAGATAATGTGGGGACATCTAGGTGGGAGCCACCGCATTCACCCACCAGAACGACTGCGAAAGATCTAGTCCAGCATATGCCCGTTGCCCCTATGTCCCCGTCAAGGCCAATGGGGATTGGGAGGGTTGTACACGCTCGCTCGCCCTCAAGTGAAGCTGCTGCGAGGATTGAGGCGCATCTGAATGACGTTCATACTGCAAGGTTCAAAGCCAAGGTTGGATCTCAGGGACAAGCACGCCCCGATTTCTTACCTATGCCCACGATTGCTCAGTTACCACGGGGCAGCGATACATCCAATGTGAGAAGTATATCGCCTGCTGCTTCCGCCTCAACTTCAGTTGAGGCCGGAAATCACCTAGCTCAGCCCCAAGGCTCCTCTTCGGCGGATCAGGGGCCCTCCACGAGTAGGGTGGTGCCCCCATCTCGATGGAGCGAAGAAAATTTCAGGGAAAGACAGCGAGCAGCTGGTACTTTACCTATGCCAACCACTACGATCAGCTTTTCCGCACCCCGAACGTTACCCATTGGCGTAAGCAACAGCGCGGGTCGCGGCACGCTGGGCGGCGTGGAGCCATCCCGAACACCTTCCATCTTCGGACCATCCACTCAGAACACGGTCAATGGGCGAAATCGAACTTTGAGAATGTAGTCTCCCCTTTTGTATGGATCAGGGTATCTGCACATCGTTTACGGTGTCTCTTCCACTTCTATTTTGTTTATTGCTCAGTGTTTCTTTTACTCGTTGCCCTTCGTTTTTCTGTTAGACTCAGCTTGTACTCCATCCGCGGCCTTTCTCTATGACAGGTACGCACTTCTTGACCTCCTGAATTTTTGTTGGTTGATTAAGCCTTTACAAAAACGATACTTGTACTTTTAGATGACTTATTGGCCCACTGCTCCAGACTCAATCAGATTATTTTAGAGTGACCCATTTTCTAACTAAGCATACTTACAAGATCGACAAGGTGTGGATCCCCTCTTGAGAGTCGGTAAAGAGAGACTGAAATCAGCGTCGGCGGGACAACGAGAGGGTAACTCCTGGATCGACACGGCGAGAACTGATGGACGTATGATTCGGACGCTACCCAGGTACAGTTCAGGGTATGTACACTATCTCGGAATCATTGCCTGTGGTCGACATTCGGAACTCCGGTGTCCATTATCACCGCTACAGCCATGCAATGGAGCCCCTTTCAGTCTTTCCACGAACGTGCAGATGCTGAGAAACGAGAAAGGTCGAGTTCCCAAGCTTCGATCGTGTGCTTTTCTCATAACCTGGGACGTGCTCAAGAAGACTTTTGATTTCGCCGTTTCCTTCTCAGCGGACCGAACAGGAAGGATAAGTTTGGCAGGATGCATACGAATGCTGCAAACCTGAGGCTTGTATCGATTTGCATTATTTTATGACGAAACCGCAGAATCTTCACAACGTATTTGTCCTCGGAGGTGAGTCCAGAGCTACGGCCTACATATGGATTATGTTGCGATGCAAGGTTGGTGGTTATTCGGGTGGGAACGCTCCTCTTGACCAGATAATTTGATCTTGGCCCTCCCCGCGTCTTCTCGTCGTATGTGACGTGCCATGGGAGACGCAGACACAAGGGCGTTGCACACCGAGAGGCGTATGTACGCGTCGGAGAAAGAGATCAACTTTCGCCAACTCTCTAGGCTTCTTGCGACCACGTCTCCTCGCCGGCTCACTGCCGACGACCGGGCTTCCCGGCAAATCGAAGTGTGCATCTCTGCATTGGCAGAATTTGCGGAGATTGCACATGGTCTCCTTAATCCTTCATGGGTACTTGACCCTTTGAACCGAGTAATACTGGGGAGAAAAGGCTTTCCACTCGAAGACTATCAGGCGACTGCTGGTACAAGTGATACTGGCGAACTCTTAGAAGATATTCGGTTCGTGTCCAAATTCGTGGGCCAACGGGGAGACTTGCAGGGCTTCACGGCTCTCCGAATGAACCCAAGGACAGCCGCTCATGCGGTTGATGAACAGTCCGCTGGTACTTTGTGATCCATCATCTCTCTCTGTATCTTTATTGACTATTTCCTCCCCATATTCATAGCACCTTTCCGGCCTCAAGTGATCCTCGCATTTTCTGGTACATCCAATGCACGTCTTGCAATATACGATATCAAAGCCAACCAAGTGAGATATCAGACATCCTTCTCGCATCCCCAAAAGGAATCTTGGCGAGTCCACGATGGATTTCAGATGGTATTTCAAGGTGTGCGAACTTCGGCAAGGAGGGCACTAAGGGAGGCGATAGAAAGTCTACACAGGGTGACTGAAGTTCGTAATGGCGAATGGGACTTGGTCCTGACGGCCCACTCTCTTGGCACCGCGATATCTTATTTATTTCTGCTTGACGTTCTTCACGAAGGAATCAGCCCTAACGGCGAACTCCGTCAGGAGTGTGACCCACTACCATCCATTCCTCCTTCCTGCAATATCACAATCGCTTCTTTTGGTCCGCCACGTCTAGCAAATCCGGCACTGGTCGAGCATTTTCACGAGTTGGCAAAAGAGTTTCGAGAAAGAAGAGGGAGAGAAGAAGCCTTCACAGAGTGGACGGTTATCGGCCATAACGATGGCAAGTTCCTGTTGTATGCCGCTTTCATTCAAGCTGAACCCCTTCGTCCAGGTGTCCCTGCCCTGCCTCCTGCGTCATTCGGCTTTGCGCATATAGCCTCAAACCCCTTCTACCTTTACCAAGGCACATTATACAAGGTTCCGATGTCAGAAAAGGAACACGGGCACTTTCATATTGACATGGCCACCACGCCATCGGCCGGAGCTGAATCTACACCTCGTCCCCTTCACCCAAAAGGGGGCCATAACTACTATGCGGGCCGGGACATGGAAAGACTACAAAAACGACTGAAAAGCATTGCAAAAGACGTCGCAGCAACGGTTTCCCGGCCAGGGGAGGCTGAGCAACCCTGCGGACGTGATTCTGAACCAGGCACTGCCGATCAGAGAGAGTCGAGATCATCGGACTGCACTCAAAGACGGCGCCATTCTTCTAACGGACCCAGCCGAGCCTCGTACAATGACCTCAAATCACCATTTTCAAGAGAACTCCCGCGAGCGACTTCTGTGGGAAGGCACCCTGGTGATAGTATTATCAGTGGTAGTCGTATTGCTTCATTTACTGCAGGCATGTTCCGCAGACAAACCCGCAATCAGGCCGGCCTGGTGACCACTGACGGTAACCCGATAAAAAATGCCGACAGTGCTTCTATGGAGCTGGGACAAGATGCCCGCCCTGGTACTACCAGCCCGGCTTCATTATTGGTCGAGGAATCCTGTTCTGTCCCTTTGCAAGGGCCAACGGGTACAGACCCTCCTTGGGTGGCACTATACTTGGCCAGAGAACGGGCCGAGGATCAGCTATGGGAGGACAAACTGAAGAAGTCCGTCTGGAGTACGCTGCGAGGGGTTGTTGGCTTCGTTGCTGCGGGGAATGGAAAGGTTAAGGTTGAACAGTCTAGCCATGGCTCGATGGAAAATACGAGGAACTCGTCGCCTACGAGGTGACCTGCATAGGTCATGAAGAATCGCTACCACCGCAAGTTCGAACGAACGCCTCTGGGCTCAAACCGGCGCTGAATGATATTCGAATCGCATACTTGCTTGTGACTGGTGTATCGCGACCATTTATACACAAGTTTGTGAATCTACTGAGTGTAGGCTAGACACCCCTCGACCTTTATATGTTTCCTGCTCACCGTCCCGAAATCTGTGTCAGCCGGCTGGGTAACTTCGAAGGGACGTCACGAAATGCAGCATATAAAATACAGGTCGTACTATAGCACCAGAGGGATAGGAAATGGTGGGGGAGTACCCTTGGGAAGAACCTTGTGCAGGCCCGTGTGCTGCACCCAGAGATGGTACTCCGTACCCGTGGGGTATCGCACGCACAGCTGCGCGCTTAGGGCGGACGGTGGGACATATACACATTTGCCATGTAGTTCGTTGCGTGCTTTGGTCGCCAGTTCCACCGTGGGGAACTCGATCCACCATTCCGACAGTGATTTGTTGTGTGCATTCCAGGTTGTCCATGCTATCATTACAACCCCCAATACATTTAGTAACTACGAGGAGGAGAGAAGGAAAGACTCACTGAGCTTCGGACGCTCTGTCTTGGTTCGGTAGGGTTCGACAAGTTTCGCGACAATGTGCTCTCGAGTGTACCAGCTCCTGAAGAGAAGTATCTTTGTTTTCTTCGGTTCTATGAAGTCGTACTTGGTCGTCAGAGGTTCAAAGCTGAGCTTTGGCCAATCCGAGGGTGCGGGCGCATTCCAATGTCCTTCGTCACGGTCCATAACGACGAATGGATAATTTTGTAAGCTTTCCAACCATTTTTGGGCGCTATCCCTCGAGCGAGGGTCCTGGAAACGGACGAGGACAACAGACTCGGTCCCTGTCGGACAAAGTGGTGTGAGCGAGAATGAAGGGAATGAAAGGCTACGTACGCACAAATCCAGCAATGACGTATTGTCCCAAGGCTTGTAAGTTTTCTCCTAACATCCCCTTTTCGCGTTTCTGGGTGCAGCCCAACGATTGCGAGACCGACGTGTTCGTCTTCTGGTGTTACGTGCATAAAGTCTTTGTCGAAGAATCTGATGTGCTCCTGCAGTCTCCCTCGGAATACAGGCTCCGCGTCGTGGATGATTGGCTTTGTCGAAATTGAGAAACCGTCCTCCTTCAAGTGTTTCATTCTCTTTAAATCTGGGTTATACACCACATCAAGCTTGACTCCTCGTGTTTGTAAAGTGTGTCTAAGACATCGTGGAAGACGATTAGGCCGTCTTCGTAACACGGTCTGCATTTTGAAGAGTCCAGGATCTAATGAGGCTGGAACATACGCGTCCCTTCTGACTTTCTCCACGATGACCAGGCCACCGACCTCTGCAGCAGGTGTACTTGCACTCCTCGATGAAGAAGATGGTGATCTCAAACGCCATGCTCTCAAATCTCTCAACCCACTCGTCCCTCAGTTTTGGGCTGAAATTTCAGAGCGTTTAACTACTTTGTACGTCGCTCAGCACCCATAACTACGACACATCTAATGTACATGATAGAGAAGCTCTCCATGAGGCAGACAATCTGCCTTCTGACGCGCGAGACCTGGCCGCCCTCGTCGTTAGCAAGGTTTACTACTACCTTGGCGAATACGAAGAGGCACTCTCGTTTGCTCTGTCTGCTGGACAAGCTTTCAATGCCCAAACAAGATCTCCAAATGCAGAGGAATATGTCGAGACCGTCGTCTGTAAGTGCACCTCCAGCCATTCTTCCAGATATTTCATTACCCGTCGTCGCTCAAATCATGGCCGCACGATGAGAATTCCGGTAGTATTACGCGATTAGTACGCCGTAGACGTATTCTATGTTGCATAGTTTCCTTCTGGTGCGAGTTGAACCTCTAGGCTGACGCGTATGCCCCTCCAGCCAAAGCGGTCGACCGTTATATCAAGACGCGAACTGCGCACCAATATGACCCGGACACAGACCCACTAACAGACACTGGTAAGGAGGTCGATCCCAAGCTGCAGGGCATCATCGAGGGTATCTTCCATCGGGCAATCGAGGACAGCGAGTTCACTCAAGCGCTAGGAATCGCACTCGAGTCGCGAAGACTCGACGTAATAGCTCGAATCCATGACCTTAACCACGACACCGATCTCCTCGTCTATGTCATGGACGCCGTCTCCGAAACCTCCTTCACCCTGTCGTACCGTGTCGCCGTCCTCCGCTTCCTGCTACCACTCTTCCCACCTCTCGAAATACATTCTTCCCACATCCACGCCGTGACTCGCATCCTCGTGACTCTCTCCTCGCCGCAAATTACCGTCGCGTACCTCAAAGCCCTCGTCCCCGACAAGCTCATTCTCGCCTACCAAGTGGCATATGACCTCTTTGAAAGTGGCGTACAAGAGTTCCTTCAAACGGTCATGCAACAGCTGCCCGATGAGTACGATAACTTGAAGATGATTCTCTCTGGCGAGAGCAGCACGAAGTTATACTGCGAGTTCTTGAGGCGGAATAACAACGTCGATATGCTTATCCTCAAGCATACTCGTGAATCCCTTGAGCCACGATCGTCGTTATACCACACCGCTCTGTCACTGCAGAATGCCTATATGCATTCCGGGACAGGATCAGACTTATTCCTGAGGGAGAACTTGGACTGGTTAGTGAAAGCAAGCAACTGGTCCAAGTTCACTGCTACTGCGGCGTTCGGGAGCATACATAAGGGCAACTTGGAAAAGGGCATGTCTCTGCTGCAGCCATACTTGCCTGGTGACGAGCCTGGCGCGACCGGGAGTGTGTACTCCGAGGGTGGAGCGCTGTATGCGCTTGGTTTGATCAACATCGGGCGAGGGACGCATATCGAGACGTATATGCTGGACAAACTCAAGGCGTTTTCGGACGAGGTCCTCCAACATGGTGCGGCTCTTGGACTCGGTGTTTCAGGGATTGGCGGGCAGAGCGAAAGTAAGTATTCATTCAGTGGTGCCGGTTGATGAATGTTTGCTCACTGGCCATCAGGTGCGTACGAAGACTTGCGAACTACGCTGTACAGCGACTCCGCTATTGCGGGCGAAGCCTGTGGGTACGCTATGGGTCTCGTCATGCTTGGCTCTGCGTCGACACGGTGCCTGGACGAAATGTTGTCGTATGCGCATGAGACCCAGCACGAAAAAATCATTCGTGGCCTCGCGATGGGCATTGCGTTCATGTTCTATGGACGCCAAGAGCAGGCGGATACTATCATAGACACCCTTCTGGGTGATAAGGTGCGCCTTGCCGTCATTTTGACTAGAAACAGAAGCAATTCTCATTAATATTCACAGGACCATATTCTTCGATATGGCGGCGTATATACCATCGCACTTGCATATGCAGGTACAGCCGATAATCAGGCCGTACGGAAACTGCTCCATGTTGCCGTCTCGGATCATTCAGATGATGTACGACGAGCAGCAGTCACTTCTCTGGCTTTCCTTCTCTTTAAGAACCCAAGTCAAGTTCCGCGATTAGTCCAGCTACTGAGTGAGAGCTACAACCCCCACGTCCGATGTGGTGCGACTCTGGCCCTTGGTATCGCTTGTGCTGGTACCGGTTTGCAGGTACGCATTTAATCACGTACTGACATTGAGTGGGAAAACCTGACCTGGACTGTTGGTGATCAGGATGCGGTAGAAATCCTTGAACCAATGGCCAAAGACCCCGTCGACTTCGTGCGGCAAGGCGCGCTGATCGCATTGGGCATGGTTCTGGTTCAGCAATCCGAAGCGGCCTCGCCTGCGAGCGTATCTACGCGGGCTGTATACAACAAGATCATCGGAGACAAGCATGAGGACCCTATGGCGCGTTTTGGTGCTGCTCTCGGACAAGGCCTAATAGACGCTGGCGGACGGAACGTTACCATTAGCCTTCAAAGCTGTGCGGGGAGTAGGAACATGAACGCCATAATCGGTATGGCGTTGTTCTGCCAGTTTTGGTATTGGTACCCCTTAGCGCATTGCATTGCGCTTGCGTTTGAGCCTACGGCTATCATCGGCTTGACAGAAAATTTAAAGGTATGCGTCGTGAGCGTTGTCTGTGGTAATGGTATTGAGGACTCATGGTAATTTTAGGCACCGACCTTCGAGTTTACGTCCAACGTCAAGCCTAGCTTGTTCGCGTATCCTCAGCCTACCAAGCCCCCTGCAAAGGAAGCAGTGGAGAAGGTCGCCACCGCCGTTCTCTCCACTACCGCAAAGGCAAAAGCCCGCGCAAAGGAGAAGAAAGAAAAGGGAGAGGCAATGGAGACGGACATCAAGTCACCCAAGCCGTCTGGTACTGCCGCAGCAGGAAGTGGAGACGTTGAGATGAAAGATGAAGCCTCTCAGGTGAAAACGGAGGAGAAGGACAAAGATAAAGCAACCCCAAAACGAAAAGAGAAGGAACCCTCGTCAGAGACACTGCAGAACCTCTCACGCGTGACGCCCGCGCAGCTGGCACACATCTCTTTCCCATCCGAAGGCCGATTCCAGCCTGTGAGGCCTATACGCAGTGGGATTGGCAAGACAAGAGCGGGCGGAGGTGGCATTTTGATGCTTATTGACCGGACACCTAGCGAACCGATCAAGTATGTTGATCTGCCTGCCGATCTTGGGGGTGAAGAGGCTCCCAAACCCGCAGAGGGCATGCAAGTTGACGAACCAGATGAGGCTCCCCCTCCAGCGCCATTCGAGTACCCATTCGATGACTCGTAGATCTTGTTCGGACTCTGTGTGTGTGTGAATAATAATTTACTTTCTTCTCTTGATCCGTTCAGGCTCTTTTAGGAGCGCGTCATTGTGCTCATTCAGAGATCACCTGAAGCTTCATTACACCACGGTCTGGACGAGAACATCCGGGAACATTGACACAGGACTGAGGGCTGTGGTCACTTCAGGGACAATTCGGCTTGTGAGCTGCAATGGCCACGTCCATACTGACACCCAGAGAGCTGTAATGCCACAGGGTCGAGCTGGGACGTTGGCGATGCGACCAAACGTGAACACTGGAATATGTGAGTAAAATGAAGGCAGGGCGTAGAAGGACCTGCACTACTGCTTCGGTCATTACCTGTCCCACTTGCACGGGCTCGGAGATTAAAATAACAGAAGGAGTGAGCTTAGTCGAGAATAACATACGAGCGGTGAGACCCATCTTCCAATGGTAACATTCAGCAGTAACTATCACTCAGACCAACGTCGGTCCGATACCAAAATGTCCGTGACAAATCTAAACGTATGGTAGCGCATGAAGCATTATACTTCGGTATAATGGGACTAAAGGCCCATCAGACTTATTGTCAGTCGAAGGGTTATTTTTATAATCTCGTGCTGCAAGTCTCGAGTGACGGGAAAGTACGAGAATTGCTTTCGGTAGGAGTTGCGGTAGGTTTGCAGGAGGAAGGTCATCTCCCGCTGCCGGGATTGGATTGAAGAGGGAAGTCTGAAAGACGCTCAGGGCGACCAAGTTAAAGGCGCGTGCTAATACTCTTCATTGTCACCAAGGGTGTCTCCGACGCGTTGTGGAGGTCAACACGCATCGCTCATCAATCCCGCTATCGTCGAACCCGGAATTCCACCCATCCCCTGCGGCTTCGATTCGGAAAGTAGGTTGTATGGACGTCCATGCATCTGTACATGATAAACCCACTCTTCCCGGTGACAATCCGCGCGGCGTGAGACGAAGCGCGCTAGATGCGAAGCCACAGGCACAAGGACACCTTGTTCCCCTCCACAACTCTGGGCAGCACCCCGATCGTCATCTGCTGCAGTCAGCTCAACGAGCAGGTCTGTATCTCCTTCACATCTCTCTCATCAGTCGTCCCGCTCTTCTCATATATTGGCTTGGTCCTCCCCGACAAACAAAGCCAGTCCCTTGGTATCCGCGTCCACGGTGTGCAGTACAAACACCTTCACGGGTGCTACACCATCATCCAGACGCGCTCCTGTGTCGCCGGCCCGCTCATCACGAGTAAACACGCTCAGCCCGACTCCCTGGCCGCAAACCAACCTTGTCCTCGCTAGCCCACCAGGACACCCATCACGCTCAAATACCGAAGAACAATAGTACACAAGCCTATCTACACGTCTTTCTGCCCGCTGTCTGTTTCGCATATCGTGCCAGCCTCGTCGTCAAATTCATCATGATTCCCAATATGGCTTCTGACCACTGGACGGTGGACCCAGATCACGAGAGTATCCTACCAGGCGCGGTACGTCTTCACTGTAGCTACTCTCCGACTGGAACAGCGCCTCACCACCTGCCAGACTCCCTACCCTGTCGTATCTCCTGGCATTCCTATATCTACCCATCTCAATGGAGGTAGAGTTGACCTCTTCCTGCACCTGGTGATGAACAACAATCGACTTGAGTTTGGCGGCCCCTCGGCTGTCTCCGCCGCCTCCCCCATCGTGATTGATGGAGCCTCGCAGGGGGAGTTCGTTGGTGATTTGCAGCTAGGGATGCAACAAAAAGCGGTACTCCAACCTCTCGCAACGCTCGCCACGAGCTTTCCAAATTGTAACCAGTATACCCCGCCTTACACTCCCAGTGGGAGTCATGCGGAATCAGGCACCTCTTCCCTCGGAGAAGTTGTTCCCGTTGAACCAGACCTCGAGGTTCTTGCGCAAGCATCGAAAGGACATGTTCCTGAGACTTACCCGGTCGAGCGCGCTATCGAAAGTCAATCGAAGGACTGGGATGGAACCCAAAGGCACATCGACACGCCCCCCTCAGTGCACGGGGGACGCTCCAGAACACGCTCGCCTGCGCGTTCTCTCACTCGGGGCGACTCTTCAGTGAGAGATACAAGATCACGCCACGATTATCCTCGTCACTCACAGCATGAAGAGCCCGAGTATGTATCTTCGTATCTTCATAGTGGCAACAATCAATCCCACGACTCGCCTGATGGGCACCCAAGGAGAAGCCGTTCTCCGGATATGGCCCACAGAGCTGCGTCAGAGCGTGGTCGCTCTCCCAGCCCCAAGTCACTCGTAGACGACCACGAGCAAGTTGCCAATAGTCCTAATCATGGCCTCACAATTACCAGGGCCGACCGCGCCCGGTCTCAGTCCTCTAGTAGCATCAGTGGGATCGGCGGCAGCAGGAGGGAATCGCTCTCTCGAAGCCGGTCTCGCGATGTCATTTCCACTCAGGTGCACCATCGACGCGGTCACACGCCTCCCCGGGTGAACACACACACCCCGTCTCAATGGGCGCGACCGCCTTGCCCCGTCAACGCGGCGGGCTCTTCACATCACGAAGAGAACGAGACTCTACCTGTGGTTCGTGCCGAGCCTCGAGGCTCTCTCGCCAGTAGACTCGATATCACCTGGACCCAGAAGAAGGTCTCGGGTCCCCCTACGCCGCAGTCTGAAGCGAAGGTACCCACCACAGAGTCATCGCCCACCTACCGATCTGGAAAGACAAGGTCAGTGGACTACGAGGCGGATGGTAGACAAACGAAACGCCGCCTTCAGGATAGGATTGACGGGAGTCGAAATGGAACCTTTAGCTCGAAGTTCGTTCCTCGTTGCCCATACTCTCATAGGGTCGGCGGTGCCAATGATTGTCATGACAAGAACCAGCCGCACCCTGGGTACAACGCCGGTGAATGGCGAGATGTCATGGTGTATGTTCAGCGGTTCAAACATGCACCACCGCACTTGACCAAGGAACATTGCGTATACCATCCAGCTTTCAAACCTCCTGAGAGCTTCAAACCTCCTGAGAGCCACAACCCCCCCGAGAGCTCCCAACGCAGCCACCCGCAGAACCCTTTCAATAGACCGCCTGCCGCTCAAGGGACTGATCGGTACATCCCCCCGCCTACACCTGTTCCTCAGCAACCGCCTATGGCTATCCCATATCCCCAGGCGGCCCCAATGCCAGTGCCAATGCCAATGCCAACATTCTCTGGTCCGCCTCCATTTCCCCAACGCCCTTCGCACATGGGAGCCAGTCACGTGAATCCCTTTGATAATAGTGGCACCTTTGGACCGCGCCCCGTCCTCAAGAAGCGCAGAACAGGACAACAAGGCCAGTTCCGGCCCGCGTCTGGCGATTATGGTTCACAACAAGCGCAGTCTGATCAGTGGCCCCCTCATCCCATACCACCTCCTAACTGGAGCAATCAACCACCTGCGCCGATAGTGCGCCCAGGTTATACCCGCCAAGCGCATCGTCCAAACATGTTCCACAACCAACACGGACAACCCCCTATCCCACCTCTCTTTCGTCGCAAGCGCACCTACGACCAACGTTAGATGACCAGCGTCACCCTAGTCCTCACATCCCATCCAACTACCTCAGATCTGTGGCCAATGACCGTCCAGTCTGGTCGAATGGTTTATTATCCCCCTCTCGTCTCAAGAAAATGTCATGAAATCCCCGTCCCCCCGTTGTGCATGCCGATTTTGCCTGTGGTGCATATCGTGTTTGTGCTAAATTTGCCGGTTCCTCGTGCTGGAGGCTGCATAATGGGGTGTATTTGTGAATGTGTATCTCTTGCTGCCCTCGTTTATTTTCCCATTTCCTTGCTCTCGTCCGTTCTGTCTGTGCTTCCCTATCTGATGATTCATATCTTTGGTGATGGACCTCACTGCCATTCCTTTCACTTCCGATCCTCTACCACCGCTGTTCCAATTCTGCGGAAAGCCGTTTGGGTAGTGCAGCAGTCTACTGGGTAAATAGTGGAACAATGGCGACCACATTATTTAACACCCTCACATGTTCCTTTTGTGCATTGGACCGTCATATTGGGTGAATAGGCCCATAACTTATTGGAAGATCGTGGGACATGGCTTCTACATTACAGGGCAATTTTGCGACTCAGATTTATGTGGCTCATTTATTCATTGACAGTCATGGCTGCGGTCGCTTTCGCGACGTTGTCCATGACATCCACATCGACCAGTTTGAGGACCTATTGCAAAATATTGAAGTCACAACTCTGAAAATAGGGAATGACGGGAGAACGTACCTTTCCCATTGCAACAGTCTTTCCCTCGTCTCGCAAGGTGAACCGACCTAGCTGAGGGTAGTCCTTGTATGGTTCGATACACACAGGAGCGGTCGTTTCGATCTTGGCAATGATTTGCATGCCTAGTTCTGACGTAAGTTCACCTATGTGAAACGTATATGGCCACATACCCTTCTTGGCGAATTGAGGAGGTTTCTTCGATCGCTTGCCTGTCTTCTTGTCGAGATAGTGCAGCAATTCCTGTCGTCCGGTAGGTAAGCACTGGACAGGTAACGAGATTAAATACCCACCAAAAGTGATACTTCCTCTGAGAGGGTATGCACATGCATGACAGCCGAGTACCCTGCACAGATGATGTTTTTGTGCTCAAGAATTGCAAGCTGAGCAATGAACTGCTTAACGGCATGCACTGGTTTGTGCACGCTAGTGACGACGAATCCAGGACTAATATCCTTATCATCAACACCCCTCAGTCGGAGGCGTACGTTGTCGCCAGCAAAGGCCGCGGTGACCTCGTCCTCCATTTCATTGTGGAGCGCCATTACTTCGACGGCTACGTGGTTCGGCATCATCACCAGTGGATCACCTTTGCACACCCGACCCGATTCAAGTTTGCCGACGACAACCGTACCCATGTCATTATATTTTTCCGAGATGGGTATCATAACCGGGCCGTTGAGCTTGCGGTTTGGTGGAAGCATATTGTCTAGATATTCCAAAAGGGATGGGCCACTAGATTCAAGACGAAGAATGAGACGAGGTGCGTCTGGCAGTCGAGGAACAAGTACTTACTCCCACCAGGAGCATACGGACTTGTCCAGACGCGATTTGATATTGAGTCCCGTGTAAGCGGATACGGGGATGAAGGTAAGGTCGGATTTGGGGTTGTAGCCGGACGCGCGAGCGAATGGTGCGACTTTATCCTTGATTTCGTCGAAGCGGGCCTTGTCCCATTCGACAGTCGGATCGTCCATCTTGTTGATCACCACGACAATTTTGTTGACACCCGCGGTCCGTACGAGAGTAATGTGTTCTCGTGTCTGTCCCCCTCGTTCGAAACCAGTTTCGAACTCTCCTTTTCGTGCTGAGATGACTAACACAGAGACATCGGCTTGGGCGGCACCAGTGATCATGCTAGGTACGAAGGTCTTGTGGCCTGGGGCGTCAAGAATTGTGTAGCGTTTCTTGTCGGTTTCAAAGTAACCGCGTCCGACTTCAACCGTTTTTCCCTTGTCGCGTTCTTGAGGAGTTGAATCGAGTGCCCATGTGAGATACCAGGTCTCCCGTCCCGCATCTTTAGATTCACGCTCCCACTTTTCCAGTGTTCGTTTATCAACCATTCCGCACTGGACCAGAATCTGACCTCCGAGGGTCGACTTTCCGGCGTCTACGTGACCGGTGAATACGACGTTGAGGTGTAGCTTGACTGGTTGTTGTAAATACCAATAAGTAATGAAACAAGTAGATAAAACGCGATGGTAACGCACCGTTGGTATCCACGACCTCTTCCTCTGGTTCGCCGTAAAGCTCCTTGATTGTATCCTCATCCGCAACTGCGGTTTGGTCCTTGACGATTATGTCCGCATCGTTCTTTGCCCGATCCATCGTGAATACGGCACCCTTAGCCTTTGATGCCGCTTTTGTAGGAGTTTCCGTCCCCGAATTATGTTGTCGGGGTGTCGATGTTCCCGACTTTGAGGCAGCTTTGGGCGCGGGCGCAGGTACCTCTTTAGGTGGAGCCGATTTCACTTCGGCCTTCGCCGCGGGCTTTTCCTGAGGCGGAGGGGTCGCCTTTGACCCTCCAATGTTCAGAGAAATTGTTACGGGCTTCTGTGGTTCCGATGGAGGACGATCGGGCTGAGGTGCTGGTGGCGCGGCAGGACGAGGTGCCTGAGTAGGTTGTTGGAATTGCTGCTGTTGTTGGAAATGCTGAGGGGGCATTTGCTGATTGTAATAAGGAGGCACCTGCTGCTGGGGCCAATATTGCTGCTGTGGATATCCTTGCTGCCCATAGTGCGGGTACTGAGGCTGCAACGGGCGGCCGTACTGGTCAAAGGCTGGCGGCTGGAAGGGCGGCTGCACTGGAGGACCTCGCTGCTGCTGCCCTTGCTGGTCCTGACGCACTTGAGGAGGTCGAGGGGTCTGCCCCGGGATGAACTCGTAGGCACCCGCGTTGAGACGAGACATGAGATCGATGAGGTGTGGTCCAAGGTGGAGAGAGGGCGAAACTCAGCGGCTTGCCTGTCTTTGCGTTTCTCTTTGACTCTGTTGTACACTCTTCCTCAATACCCTTGCTCCGCTTATATCTCATGGCGCTTGACTCAACTTGGACGCTTCGTCCACCGGTCCCGAAGCGGTGCCCTTTTCCTCGATGACCTGGACGGCAGACTCCTTCGTAAAAGCCCTCAGACAATCAAATGATATTCAACTTGCAATCGATGCTTTCAATGATCAAACATTTTACCTCCCCGCAAAACCTCAGTTCCTAGCGGACTGGGCCTTAAACCGGCTTCTGAAACATTCGGCGGCGATAGAAGACGTAAAGATATGGTCGTTTCTCCAACAGCTTCTACTTGGAGGTTCATTAACCGCTCCAACTTGGCTATCAGCTGTTCTCTATAAAATTCCCGTCGTCCCTATTCTTATTTCGATATTCCGCCTTCTGGTCGAATCACCTCAACAAGGGTTGCTACTAGAACATGCTCTACCAGTACTGAGATCTGTTTTGCCAATCGCGTATCCAAAGACGCGTCTTGACACCATTCTTGAATGCGTTTGGGCATGCATCGATGCATTATCCTCCACTCATATCGATTCACTTGTATCAGATTTAGCTCTTCTGGGGTTAGACGGGTTCTCGCCGGCGTTCCAAATGGCGAGCAACAAGGGCAAGGTGAGAGTTTCACAATAATGTCAATACTATACTCAAATGGCTATAGATATACGTTACATTTGTGAAGGAGCATCTCTTGCCATGGGTTGTATCTGTCAGCAGGACCAAGCGTGCAAGTGTGGCCGAATTGCACACTGCACTTTGGACTATCGGAACCGACATTCTCAGCTCTCAAGAAGCTCTCCGAACCATATCGGAACCCCCAAGTGATGCAGAGTCTCTTTTTTACCACCTTGGAATGTCGTTACACAAGAATGTGGAAGAGACAGCCGCGGTGCTCCCAATGCTCTTCGTGACACACTCAGAAGTACTCCGAAAACAAAAGGCTACTCTCACTCAGGCAGGTATTTTGATAGCACCAGCACAATACTTTACCTCCCTGCGACTACTCTACGATTCCGCAGGTGTTCCTTCCGTCTGGAATTCTCGAGCGGAGACAATGGCGGTCGTCGAATCAATGAAGTTGGTATCAACGGCTGATACCTCATGGAACGAAGAGCTTCGAAGCACCGTACTAGCATGTTGCCAAGCTTTGGCCACGCCTCCAATGGGTATGCGTAGTGCCATCCAACGTACACGAAGCTAATTATGCTACAGAGGACCAGTACGGACATCAACCTTCAGTATTCCGCTGTCTAACGATCATATGTGGCCTGAACTACGCTGCTGTCGAACCTCAACTGCCTACTATTTTGCAAGCGTGTGCAACGGTGGGGAGCTTCCTATTCCTCCAAGTAGACGTACTCACTGGGATTTAGGGCCACTCTTCGTCCTCTTCATCGTGCCAAGATCTCATTAACGTTATCATCGAATATTACTCTAAAACCCGCACTCTACCCGTCTACCTCCAAGTCATCCACCTAGTCCTCGCATCTCTGACTTCAGACAGTTTATCCCCTTCGTTTCATGCATTTTGCGGGATTATGAATGGGCCCCTCTTCGCTCGTTCGCATGGCTCGCAGCTCATGCAATCATTAAACACCTTCCTTACGCCGGGGCAAACACCCAAGGTAGCCGAGACAGTTTCTCAAACCCTCGGTGATCTTTTTCGTTCCATTCAAGAGTTGCATCGGGGTCCTTTGCAGAAGAAGAACCAACAACCCAATACCTTAATAAATGTGTCACCATCGCTCGTTATTCGCCTTTCCGCTCTCTTTCGACTAGCAAGCTACGTACTTCCTGGACTTCCCGTATCATCTCTTCCCCCGACCGCATATGAGAACCTTCGAACGATGATTCGGTCACTTACAGCGGATACAATTCTTCCCGCCGCAATATTCTCCATTAATTGCTTCCGTGAAGGGCAGGATGACGCATGGGTATGGAGGGTCTTTGGTGCCGCTGTGTTGCATTTATACTCGGCTATAGAGGCCCGATGTCGATGGGTTGGGAGTTTACCTACATTGGAGGACCAAGAGAAACAGAAGATGGTGGAGGTACTTCAAAAACGAGGTCCTGGAGATTTAGGTATCGAAGTGGTAGGTTGGGGCTAAAATCTGTGGGCACAATTTTTGATTAATCTTTCAAGGCCCGTGTGCTGTTCCGGCATCAAGATAAATTTATGGTCGAAGCTGTACTCAGCCAACTAGAGAGACAAGACGGTGACGCTTCGATTTGGGACGGTCGGGGGGTAGGACTTTCTTCGACCGAATCCAAAGTAACCCTGTGGGCGTTATCCAGTACTCACTGGATCGTAGCCATAAAGTAAGCTATAGTCTTAGTTGCTGAATTTAAAGCTGATCACCTTCTGTGAACTGTAGTCGACACTCAAACGCAAGCCAGATGCGGCGATTCGTCCAACTTTTACTGAAATGCGCCGGTAGCTATCAAGTCCGAGAACTCTCTACTGCAGGTGAAGTTTCCTTTGGTATTACCGTCGAACAAGTCGTATGGAGATTGCTACATTCAGCGGTTTTCTGGGAGCTAGGCAATTTACGAGGTAGGGAGCCCTATCAAGGGTTTCCTTCGTATCCAGCTTCTGATGTGTCCCGATTAGATGCAAGTTTGGCATTGATGAGCGAACAAACCGCGCCGCTCGAATCGATTTCTCCAAAGACTATTGCAGGGTGCATCAAGCCGAACTCCTCAGCGAAGATTTCAGTAGAAAATATTTCTTCCGACGTATTCAACACATTTAATTTCTTACTTTTGTGCCCGCTCGAATGGATTGGTCGGGCAAAGGCAAGAGAGTTCGGAAAGCGGGCAATTCTAGCGGACGTAGCGCTATGGTACTCCAGTACAACCTTTGGACCTCCTGATGGCTGTTCTGAACGGATCCGCCAATCCGCCAAATTAAAGACATGTAGTACACGACTGGCTCCAGAGAGTGGATCAGGAACTTTGGTGGGTTGACGGTCCCCTAGAACCAAGAAATTGATAAGAGCTGACATTATCCAGTATACTGAGGCTGCATTATTACTGTACTTGCTGCAATCCCGCAGTGTGCCGACGGAAGGTGAGCGATCTACTGCCCTTCAAGCACACATGGGCCTCTTGGGTGTTGTACACAGGTAAGTAATGGGACCGGCATCGGTTGATAGCTGACGCTGGACATTAGTTTGTGCATTCGGGCCACGATCGAAGGCACATCTACTGCGCTAGAAAGCATTCTCGCCTCAGACTCGATCTTGATTTCACCTGAATCACCCCACTCTCTCCGGTCACTCTCTGGTTTGTTTTCTCTTCTGGCTACCCAGTTTAAGGTCGACCAGTATGTCGGTGTTATCCGCTCCCAATCCCCTTTACCAATTAATTTGTTTCAGAGTCCCTGATGCGGCTAAGGGCCTCGTAAAAATGCGTGCATCGCAGGTCGAAGCCTTTCTTCGAACCAACTTGACGCAAGAGTTGGACACCATCAGTTTGACGCTCATGCTAAGTGCTTGTCGAGCATATCTGGAGGTGAAACATTGGCTCGGTGACGGTGGTAAGCCCTTTGAATATGGCCGTGTTGCATGTGCTGAGGTGTCCATCTAGATTTCTCGACCGACCTCGTTCCAATGGCGGTGAAACGGGCCTTGAAGGGATCAGCTAATGAAAGGGCCCTGAGTGATATGAACGAAAAGGAAGAGATACTCTGGATCCTTGCTGAAAATGTTCGCCATGCAGGTTCAATGCAGCAAACCAGAGCGATCGATTTGTTGCTTGCGGTTTATTTCAGGGTGACTGCTGGTCTGGGTGAGTCCAGTTTGCACCATGACTTGCCGACTTACGATTCTCATGTGGCTAGACGCAGATTCGTCCATCCCGGTATCGTTCGATAGGCCGCTGGCGGGGGCTACCAAGTCCCTCAGTGTTGTAGAATATCAAAAGGCCTTGAGCACCCTTTGTGAAGACTTGAGGGTAGCACCTGATGAGAGAAAGGGTACTGCTATTCATGCGTCGACTGTTATGTTGCATAACGCCCCCGAAGGCACGTTAACGTTGGCGAGATGGAAGTACAACGTTGCTGACATACAGTATAGGGACCTTCAAAATATCACAGGAACATATATCGGGGGTGCTTGCTTCCTTCAATAGCATGGAGCTTTCGTCACGCAGGTCCATTGCACATTCAACTCATCTCCTTGCCTTCGTAGTGGCTCAGTGCCAGGAAAAGGTGGATAACAGACGATAGATCAGCAATTTTCATATCAAACTGACGCTCTTTTTATAGCCTGCTCACCTTCAACAAAACGAGGTGGTCAGCATATGGGTCCTTCTCGCCAAATTCTTGCAACCAACGCCTGCCACCGAACATTCAGGGCACACGTACCCGTCGTTGTACCTTCAAATTGTCAGCGCCACATCAGCTCTTGTGCGTAATCGGCGTGACCTAGTTGCTGCGAGTATCCCGCATCTTGCCCTCATCCTTTGTCGCTTGGTGTCTGCGCTTAGTTCCCCTCGTACAAATCTTGGAAGAAAGCAAGGAGATATAGTGGCAAGTTCTTTACCAGGATGGGTCGCATCCGCGGAGCCACTGGGAGAAGCTGAAGCCAAAGCCCTAGCAAGACTACTTACTGCGCTGACAACGAAGACAGTCCTTCGGTCTCGCCTCGGTGGATTCGCGTCTTCCACAAGTGGTCGAGGTTTGGAGGCAGAGGCTCAATCGCTGGCCAAGGCATTCAGCAAACACGCACCTTCTGTGCTGTTGGCTTACATCAGAGCTGTCAATGACCCGCTCTGTTTTGTATCACGTGGGGTTCGCGACGAGCTCGCGCCCGGGTTGTATGCCCTCTGCGGGATGATGGGTGAGAAGGGTCGAGACAGCACCACGCCGGTTCTCGATAATGGAGGGAAGATGATCCTCACGACACTTTGGGCGGCGTATCAGAAACAGCGATACGTCGGTCAAGGTTGATTGAGCTGCGCCGTTCGCCGGACATACAACAATGACCGAGCTCTCAGAGGGGGTAGATAGAGCACAAGCAGGTACATTTCATTAGATGACAAGAGTAAGGACCGTAGTGCCTACTGAGTCGCACTATTTGTTCAGTTTGGGTAGTATACGACCATCTCAAGCCCGCCTGAATAAGGCAATGTGATGGTTTTAAACCCACTCCCATGCCTATTAATATACTCGAAAAATTCCTTATACCCCTCTGCTGCGGTAATCGTGTTGTCCACCAGGACGATGGCGCCTGGTCGAAGCTTCGGCTCCACTAGTTTGAGCGTAGGTAGTGCTAAGGGCGTCCAAATGTCTAATAAGAGCAAACCTATATTCTCGGGCAAGTTTCCTTTCAATGTCTCCCGCAAATCTCCGACTCGCAGATCGATTTGGGCCTCGATGTCCTCTCCGCATCGTTTCCAGTGCTCTCGTGCACGTAGTGCCTTGCTGGGCTCGAGCTCAGTGGCGATCACTCCCGGGCTCCCCACGCCAACACCAAGAAAAGACTTGTTTTTGCTTATTGCGAGCGCAAGGTAGATCGTACTAACACCAAAGCTTGTCCCGGCTTCCACTGCATTGGTTATACCAGTGGCACGAATGAGTTGGTACATGAAGTGGCATTTGTCTTGGTCGAGCGCAACAAATTTATCGCGCACAAGGTCGTCGAACGATAAGAGCGTCTTCGGTGCGTTGGTTGAGACAAAACGTTCGTCCTTGTCGCCCTTGAGAGCGAGCTCTTGCTCCAGAGAGAGCTTGTGTAGCTGCGCTAGGAGATCAAGGACATGCGCTGGGGCGTCAATCGGGGAAGACGAAGGCAACGACATCTCAACGTGGTTTAGTATGGGTATAGGAGGGCCCGAAGAGGACTGGACAGCTGTCGGATACGTATCAAGGCGACCCCCGAAGCATTGAAGGAGGACAAGATCGAGTTCTCAGTGTCCACATGATACTATCGACGCTGACAGTATCGTCTGTCCGATGTTGCTAACATAATAGTCGCCAGCCTTCCGCTTGACCAAAGGCGCGAGCGAAGTGAGAGCAGCCCTAGGTTTTCAGTCTCAATCTCCCTCACAAATGAACTCCGGCATCGAAAGGTTTCATATCCACTACCACTCAACTGGATGCAAGCCAAAATTTTGAATGTCTTAGGGGTTATTTGGCTATCACAAACAAGGGTACAAAGCCAGATTTTTGCGAATTTTCTTTCTTTTTTCTCCATGTCATCGCGAGACCGCCTTAGAGTCACTTGATCCCTCACATTTTCTACGGTTATCAGGCGCTCGTGGTCCCGCAGATCAAATCGTCCAGTTCGTCTGCGACAAGTTTCCTCAGCGTAATCTTTTTCGCTCAGGCCTGTCAATGACGCGTACAGATCCTGGGAAGAGTAATATGGACCCAATTTAGTTTATTACTTATCATGTGAGTACAGGACGCAATTATGGCTCGCGAGGATGAGAGATGCCGGGGCCAGAGGACTGCCTTGCGACTTCGACACGTTCGTCGCGCAGGGGTAGCTTGACTTACATCCGGCTTTGTGTGTGCTTTCTGTTGTTATGGATAGCTCGCTCCTCTGAGCAATTGTCTAATCCAGCGTTGATTGATGCTCATGTACGCCCTCGCAGGTATGTAGTGCGTTGCACAATATATTCAAGATTGCCCGATAACTGTTGCTGGCACCTCTTATCCTGAGTAGTAAGGTGGACAATCTCGTTCAGCGCCGACATTGGAGATGGACTTTTCGCCGATCGACTATTAAACCCTGTAAGCAGGTCGAAACACTCCATATGTCCACACTGGCTCTCCACGGGAGGTGTGGTCTCACTAGTGCGTTAGTGAGTCGGTCAAGAATTTCGGAAGCCGAATTCCTGTGTTGCCTCCAGCTGAAATGGTGTAATGGAAGCCTGTGTTACTGTGGCAAGCTGGAGAGGTGTAATGTAATGGCTACTAAATGTTGCTACATTTTTTTCCACTTACAGTACAACCTACTCTTCGGGGTCGAGAATTTTGGTACAAAAGAATCGCATTATCATCATCTGGTATTTAGTGTTCCGGCATAATCAAATAACCTGCTTTAACCCCGGGCACCCACCCAACTTGCAATTCAACAACGAAGGATACCGCGCCACTTCAACTCGCTCACCCCAATCAAAACCGATTAACCGTGCATGCCCTTCTTCGTCCACAAGGGTGTTGGTCCCCTTGAACGTCGTCGTGCACAATCTCCCTCTTGTGAAGTGCTGCAAGACCCTCGCCGAGGTGCTTGATGCTCTCCTCCGTCGGCACCGTATTCGGCCTGCATTCGTAGTATTGTGTCACCACCACCCACAGACCAGACCAATAGTCGCCTCCCACTTGCGGTGCAGCAGCTCTGCCGCCACCCATGTTGCTGCCATGATCTTGTGCCCCTCTTTGCCGTACCGCTCCGTGAGATTCACTACGCATTTGATTAGGGTTTCAGGACTCGATTCGAGCACTGCGTCTACCAGGAACACCGATCGCGCTGAGAGGGGGTCGCCAAGCAGATGGGACCGGTACGTGGGCTGGAAGCGGCCGTTCTTCGATTGAAACTCCTTGAAGTGCGGCGCGGGTTGTAAGGTATCCGAGGGCACATTACCCTTCTCCGGTTGCATGTCCCGGTAGTGTGGCCGAAACTGCCTTGCCGAGAAAGATTGCGCCTGCCACGCTCAGATGCGGACCCGCCACCCCAACAAGGAAGGCGGGCATATGGGAGTTCGCTCGGATCCGCGTTGCTTGTGTATTTAGTCAGAAGACCTTCGTATGCAGACACTCCGAAAATGCGCACCATTTGGTGACGTGCAAGCAAGTACGTAGACGTGCTGCGCATGTTCCACAGGTCAACATTGGCTATTCCGAGGGCACTCTCGAGTTCCAGGATACATTTTGACCGTCCACCTGTACCATGTTCGCCCTCATTGCGCAATCCGCATTTGACCTCTGCATGCCCATCGGGAATCCAAAACTTCCCATCATAGGACATTTGTCCATGGGATACGAAATGTCGACCGAGGAAGGGTTGTAGGGAAGGTCTGATGGAATGAAAACGGTCGTCCCCGTTGTTGAACCACTTGACAGAAGAGCACACAAGTTGGTTGGCCAGCTCATAGTCGTGAAGACTGATGTTTTTGACCGGAGAGTCGTACTCTTGCATGAATGTCTGGAAGATGGGTGGTAGATAGAGAGATAGGGGCCGGAAAGCGCAGTTGAACGTCCGTTGTAGACGGCTTGAGGGTTGTCGAGAGACTGAATCGACCTGAGCCCATCATTTTGGGCTACTTCTGATGGGCCGAGGTGAGTTTGGTGAATATTATGTATCTCCTGCTCGCTGCTATCTTTATACTGTCTCTCGCTCTCTTCAACGTACTTCAAGATGGCCTTTTAGAAGCACCCTCGATGACTTCATCACGAAAACCGGTGTACTCATTGCGTTCTCCTGAGAAATTGAAATGTTTGAGTTAAAAGAAGGTTATGTGTGAGGGCTACTTACTGACGGAGGGTGAGTTGATCAGAATGCGCGAGTAGAAATTCAGAATCTCAAACAAGGCGGCCAATTCCCGACGAAGTCCCCTGTCATCTAAGAACCTTCGACATGTTCTTTGCGTGATTTCAATGGATCTCCTATCGCGTTTAGTGGGGTCGTTGTCTGGAAAAAACCCCCAAGAAATCGGTTAGGTTTTCGAGGATAGGGTTCCGGTTTGGGCTCGGAGGGACTCGAGGTTAGATTCTGTCCGTTGTCGTTTTGCTCGAGATTCATTGGTAGCTTGTTCTTTACGGCTGCTGGACATTGTGGTAGAAGGCAAGTTGGCCAACACTGCCACCACGAACATCGCGGGCCTGGGATATGTAGAAACCGTGTAATCAGGTACCTGGTTAAGAATCTCGTATTGCTTGTTCTGGTAAACAATTGCGAACTACGACTATAGGTTTTGTCGCGCCAGCTAGGCTACAACCCCTTCCTGGCTGGAATTCCCAAGCCTAAGACGCACATATAAAGTAATGAGCTGGGGTTTCTCAGGTCTCTCCAACTGTTGGGATGTCTCGTTTATTCGTTCCCCTTGGCGGTTGCTGATATATACAGTTGAAATGGCTATAATGCATAGCGTCTGTCGACACCCAAAACCTATGCATTATCACCTTTATGCAACATCAGATAGAGTCATGTATTTCAAGAAAACAGCGCTTCCATATAGACTACCAATACCGTCCTATGACTAGAAATAACGATCCATACGCTGGCTGGGTATGGAACACGTTGGCCGAAAATGGCATTCGGGTGGTTGGACCCGATCAGGGTCCAACTCCCCCCGACCTCTCCTCTCGCTCTCTCTTCCAGTGGAGGAGAGAGAGAGAGAGAGCCTGGTATACGCAAAATTTTGTTTTTGGGTCCAGTGCCAAAGTTTGCGGCAAGTTGTAAAAAGCGTGTGCTTTAGGATTGTATATCTACTTGTAATTAAAGAGCATATCGATAGTGGTCTGTTTTGTGGCTTCTCGCCTCATCTTCTGCAGGTGGCCTCGGAATCGGCACGCAGCCTCCACAAAATCGAGCGAATCTGTACAAAAAAGCAAACAATTCTCCTTGAGCATCTGACATTTTGATGGACCTGATAAGTGCTCACAACCTTGCCTTGCAACTTGAATGGGCTGTTTCTGGCGTTTGCGCTTCCATTCTTCCTGAGGCAGAGAGACGGTACAGATTGATTGCAAGACAATTCAGATGCCAAAAAAAAATTCATTACCATGTGATTCTTACTTCTTACAGCCAATCGCAGCTGATCGGCCATGATCGGCCACGATTGGTGAGTGAAATTTTAGCCTATTTCCAAATCTCATACTGCATAACCGCACCAAAAGGCTATGCATTATTCGGTATTCAATAAAGGTCGATTTTACATAGGAAC
>Ga0307513_10000752_pt1 | contig 46757 bp, 37 predicted proteins | sample 15_EM_MG_FD_202174 | JGI IMG/M metagenome (GOLD analysis project Ga0307513, IMG submission 202174) | Populus trichocarpa ectomycorrhiza microbial communities from riparian zone in the Pacific Northwest, United States - 15_EM | ecosystem: Host-associated > Plants > Roots > Unclassified | place...
ACCCCCCCCCCCCCCCGCCCCCCCACCCCCCCCCCCCCCCCCCCCCCCCCCCCCCCCCCCCCCCCCCCCCCCCCCCCCCCCCACCCCCCCCCCCCCCCCCCCCCCGCCCCCCCCCCCCCCCCCCCCCCCCCGGCCGCGCCCCCCCCCCCCAACTGAACTCTCAGCCTCGGCGGCCGGCGAAGGAGGGGAAGAAAAAGGGAAAGAAAGAAAGAAAGAAAGAAAGAAAGAAAGAAAGGGAAAAGAAAAAGAAAAACATTACATCACAGGCTACAATATGATGGCCTGTGACCCAAGACGCACCGTTAACATACGATTCAAGCGGTCACGAACATTTGCACTGTAAGCACGAGTGTACAAGTATAGGCAAGGGAGGCTTAAACAGCACTCTCATGAGCCAATACTTGTCAACAACCAGCCAGTCGGTCGCTCCCGGCTCACTTGCTCCTTTGCGCCTACCATGCCTCATAGGATGCCTGCGATACAACTTCGTGGCGATCGATCCATTGTGGATCGATTTCTACCCGGCGCACACATACTCAAGTACATATACACGATCCATGTTTGCCGGGGCCACCAGGACAGGGCACAAGGCTAAAGTGCCGGCCCAATACCAAACCCTAACCCTTAATACTAACCGTCGTACGTTCGTTCGCCAGGGTGACATCACAACTTTGCTTTACAAAGGGTGGGCATCTGGTTAGGACATCACCTGCTATCATATGGCATCACATAGCAGGCGGCACAGCGAGGGAGCAACGTGTGTAGTACAAAATACAATATATTGGACTACTATTGATAAACCTTAGGGCAACTCTCTTTCGTTTTTGGTGGTTTCATTTTTAAATGCCATTCCTGCAGGTAATCATAGTGCCACTATGCGAGGGTCTCAGCCATGACGAGCCGTTGCACTTTTGACGTTTGGTGGCACTTTTATCGATACCATACGGTGTCCCCAGCTCGCCTTTGAGCGGGTCTCAGTACACGCACGCACGAACCCATGGTGCGGTATGATATCATGAGTGAGTGATCTAGCATCGCTTGGATTGTTTCATGAAACCATCAGGAGAGAGGGAAGCAAGAAGGAAGGAATGTTAAAAAATGAAAAAAGGGGGTAAACGCCTTATCCTAGGAAGAAGAAAAAATTAGGAAAAAAATTCTGGACCCCTCGCATATGCCCCCCATCACTCCTACCCCTCGACTCATCATGGCTTCGTCAATACGTTTATTTCCATCTGCTGATTCCTCGCATTCACCCTAGCCGGAGAGAGGTAAAAAAGAAAACTCTAAAACAAGCAAACCAAGTGGAACTCAAGATATGGAACCACTTCAATCCACAACTAAGTTGTCCAACCCCAAATTGTCCAGATCTTGCCCAGTGAACAAATGATGAGTCTAATTCGGCGCGCAAGCAACAAAGCCCAGCCACGATCCCGACCCGGCCAATCCCAATTAGCCAACCTTTCTTTCCCTCCCACAAAACGTAACGGTGGGGCGGGGAGGATAGAAGAGGGAAGGCTTGCGGTACGATGCAATTTTCAGGATGGAGGTAGGTGTAGGAGATGTACCAATTCATCGCCCGGGAATTCCCCCTCTCCAACCTCCTTCACGTAGTTACGGATCGCGGTGAGTGACTTTGCTCCAATTGACTCGAACTGACTGTGCCATCTGTTTGGACGTCAGAGGGGCTCAAAAGTTCAGATGACCGAGGGAGGGGCACAACGCACTGAGGAACACAGGGATCCTGGTAACCCAAAATCTCGGATTGGAAGACCATCTGCCCATCGCAGAGTTTCCCAGAACTGGACCATTCAATCGTCAAACGAGCCCTATTCAACCTTGCAAAGGGCCTTAAAAGTGAGGTCATACCCTATACCAATAGTCGGAACCGTCAGGTGATCCCTCATCAGCTTCGCTGCCTCTTGCGATACAGCAGTCAACATGATGCCCACAGCGCCAGCATTCTGAAGGCATATCGCATCGTCGAACATCTCACTAGCCTGGTAAATTTCCTCAGAAAAAATGAACCAAACCCAACCAAAGCTCATCCGAGCTCCATTCACAAGCACCCCTTCCCCGTCGACACCAGGTGAACACTGGGGGTACTAACGCTCACTTCACTCCTCCCCGTGCCCTCCTCATCGTTCGCCGTCTGAATCGTTCGCTGTGGTGTTATGCCCACCTGACAGAATACCGGGATACCCGCAGAGGTGATCTTGGAAACCTGTGGAATGATTTCTTTACCGCCCTCGAGCTTTACTCCCGATACCCCAGGCGCTTCCTTAATCATGCGAATGGCGGACGTCAGAGCTGTAGTTTCGGCAACACGGTCAGTACCAGCTCCAGTTTATGCTTCTCCCCGACACGAGTAGAGAGGAATGAGTGAGTGAGAAAGTAAGGACCTTGTTCCGGTGATATCTCATAGCTCCCCATTGGTAAATCAGCCAGTAAGAATGGGGTTTTGACAGCGCGGGCCACCGCTTTAGCATGATGAATCATATCCTGCGCCCGTGCCCTAATAATTAGACCCCGGAGACATGATGGGGATGATGAAGCATGATAGTAGCGATGATGATACAAATATTTTGCCGTGACCAAGACGGGGAAAAGGGGTAAAATCAAGTGACGGGGCGTAACGAGAAGAGCCTAACGATGATAATTACGAAGAGGCCTCTGAATGTGTGCACTCACGTCCAAACTCAACCCAATTGACCCGGGAAGTCCTAATACAATCTTCCCCAGAGAGTCACTCACGAGGACCATATCAATCCCACCTGCACGTTGAGCCAAAAGGCCGCTCGGGTAATCCCATGCCGTCAAACCAACAATGGCTTTCCTCTTGCCGTGTTTCTCGAGTAATTTTCGGAGGGTGCCCATTCGTCGGTAGAGAGCCGAGGTAAACGTGGTCCGCAAACAAGTTAATTTGATTTGTCTAGAGGTGATGTGTGCGTGTGATCGAGGAGCTCTCAGAACGTAGCCTCTTGAAGAGAGGGGTTGGATGTTCAGTTATATGGGTTGGTGTTGATGAAGTGGCATGGGCTTGTACCCCGCACCAAAGAAATACATGTTGATACCTTTTTAAATGTCTTTTTCTTTCCCGAGCAGCACGGCTGGTATGGGGCAAATTTGGAGTTGTAAGGAAGGGGGAAAAGAGAAATGATGCTTTGCTTGCCTGTCCGCCTTGAAAATGATATGGCTGATAGAGAAGGGGGAAAGAGAAATCACGCTTGCTTGCCCGCCCGCCTTGAAAACCATATGGTTGATGGAGAAAAGGAGAAGGATTAAAGAAAAAAAAGAAAAGGAGGAAGCAGTGCAATCGTCACTGTGCGTTGTTATTCTAACCCCGCTCTTTGCAACGAAGATTTATGTAAATACTACCGTATTGCGCGTCGCGTCGCGTCTGTCACTTATCTGTGAATAATGCCCCAAAGTGTCTCAAAGCGGTAGCTTGAGACCGTAAAGAGATCCCGGTGTGAGCTTTTGCCCCCGAAGACCGCGGACGTTCCGTATGTCCTTCCAACTCCAGCGGAAGTTGTGTATGACGGCCCTATGAAGCCAGCATAAGGCGTCCCTCTCATCAAGACAATTAACCCGCGAGATTCACAAGAATTGCGTAGATAATCTTGTTCACACATGCTGCACAAGTATGTAAAATGCCCCCAGCACTGAATGGTAGATAATTGGGTAGGCATTCGCCAGACCGTGTGCGGCAGCCATCCGTCAGGTTCTGGTGCGCGCTTGTGCATATCTCTGGGGGAAGCCGCCATCTTGCTCAATACCGTAGGAGACCAAAAATGCTCCAAAGAGGCATTCTAGACGCCACTTTCGGAGATCATTGGTAAAAAAAATGCCAGTCCTAGATATCCAATCACGTGACTTTCTCCCGCATCAACTCAGGACTGAGAACAATTTTAGAAGGTGAGGCGAAACAGATTTTCACAGGGGTTCCCCGCACCCATCAACAATTGATCCACCGAGAAAGTGTCCAAGGGAATGGTTTCCATGCAGATTGGGGGGGTCCTCGTTGGCATCCCATATTCCTTTTTGAAATGCAATGAGACGTCATGAATGGGTGCAACGTACCACCACATTTCCCCCAATTTTCCGACTGATACTGAATGATATGAGGGATGGTGATCTATCGTATGTGAGAGTGCCTGTCTATCGGTACCAGTATGAGTCGGGAGTTGGTATACCGTAGGTACTTTGATGGAGTTGGCCTGTGGGATCCCTATACAGCTCAGTCGGATTCCACTAACCAGTACCGTAAAATCTCGTACACTCGTGTCCGCAAAGTTCTAGTAACGTCTGATGTATCCCGAAGTCTTGACAGCCTTAAACAGGGGGATTGCAGAAGCTATTTAAGGGGAAAAAAATCTGAATATGCTCTATGGGATTTGACATTACTGGATTAAAAAGGGTCTCTCGAAAAAGAGTTGTCCCTTTCTTGTTATCTGGATCCGTGTTGATGGGAGTACCGGCCAGAACTTTGCGGATGCGAGTGTACATAACGAACACGGCCAGTCTGAGTAACATGGCCTCTTATATTGGCTTGCAAGTGCTCTTGAGACCATCTCACGCCACAGTCGCTGCGCCAATCTGAAGCCGACCACTCACAGCAGCAGATTTGGCCATGACTAAGCCTGGTCGTGTTCGTTATGTACCAGATTTTACGGTATCATACTACTGTATGCTGGCCGTTGCCCTCACTTCAAAGGATGGACGTCCCTTCGGGATCATGCAGAACTGGAAACTGTCCCAAGCCCCAAAACTTTATCAGGTCATGCTTTCACGTGGGAAGCAAGTAACTTATTGGTAGCTGGAAGGCTTCCAGCATGCCTCGCCAAGTGTGGCTCACGTTTGAGGACTCAATGGCATTGTAAATTCAACATCAAATTAAAGCTCAATAAGGGCCGCGGCTGTTGCTCTGTTGCTCGTTATGACCACTCGAGTACAATGTTTCCCTACATAGCAAGCATCTGGCACAACCAGCACTGGCCTGCAAAACACTTTGAACTACCGTCCAAAGCTACACAAGCCAATAAATGGTGAATGCTCGCTACGCCGGGTGCTCGCACCGTAGGGAAGCATTGTACAGCACCATGGGTTACGGTAAAGCATGAAGAGAACCCCATACAACGGCAATGTCAATGGCGATTGCAAAAAAGCTACGCGCGGGATTCTTGTCGATGGTGACATCACGGTCCATCAAACGCTGCAGAGCCAATCAATCACGGAGGAATTAGTCTACGTTCATTCGTCTCATCTCATCTCATCTCATCTATCATGGCTTTTATTCTAATAACTCTAATGATGTCTAACCCGTCTGGCAATGAAAAACGCTTGCCTTGACAATTACCCGCATCGACTCCAGATGCACCCGGAGCCCCAGAATCCCATCAATCCAAACCAACGTCATCACTCAACGCCTTAGCAGGACCAACTCCACGGTCCCCATTCCACCCCCAAACACTCCACCAACACTTAACCTCGCCCCCAGCTCCCCAATCATCGACCCCAGTCTCAACTCCTTCACTTTTGATTTCCAACCCAACTCTTTCCATCCTACCCCTAAAATCGCTCCTCTCGGAACTGTACCCATCCCTTAGCGGCATCTCGACCACAGCCCTGCCATGTGTTCCCTTCTTCAACCACTTGCCAACCATCCCAACAAGCAGTCCCGGATGCTCTGGCGAGTAAAGGGGATCCGCCGCAAGAACCAGGTCATACTTTTCACCCTCGGGCACAATCTCATCTACTCCGTCCCTCCAATCCATTACCGAAACCGAAACCGTAGCTCCAGGCGCAGAATTTGTATTTGCGTTGTACTGTAGATTAGGTACTATATCTGGCAAATCGGTGAGGAGAATCGGAATTTTGAAGATTGCGGATGCGGCTAACCCAACCAAACCTGTGCCAGCACCGAGTTCCAGGGCTTTCGCGGTGGGCGGGAAGGTCGGGAGGCCTAGTAACGGAAGGCGTTTTGATAGGAGGTACGAAGAGGCCCAGGTCTTTAATCCAAGGTTGTCTGCTGTAAGGGTTGGTTCGCGGAGGGATAGGTTGACGGATTTTTGGGAAAGGGGGAGGGGGATTCGGAAAGTTCTTGTTTGTGAAGGCATGGCTATAACACTCGGTTAACTATTATTATTATTATAATAGGGAGAGAGAACGATAAATACCTGTTCGTCCACACCTCTCCGCCAACCGCGTGCTCGCAGCTTCCCAAACTACCTCCTTGACCTCATCGTTCCCGATCCACTCCAACGGACTAGCAATTATGGCAACCAACCACTTGCTCAACCCTGGAGGATCAACAACCCCTTCCGTACCTTTCTCCCACGAAGTCGGCGCGATGGCCAATCTATTCAGTATAGAAAGCAAACTATCAACCGGAGGCCTAGTACTCAATGCCGGAAGATCAAAAACTAACCACCACCCACACATCAGCCCCTGTCACATCGTCACCATAATCACGAAAAGGCGCTATAAACCATCAACAATTGTACCCAACTCACCATCTAAACTTTGAAAAGGAGCCTCCTCCAGCTCCGGAGGAGGCGTCGGAAGGATAAGCGCAGGGGCCATCGCAAGGCAAAGCTTATACCGTAGCTACCCCAATATAGACGTCAAGTAAACAAGGAGGAAGCAATCAAACTGCTGTATTGAACACCGTAGCATTCATAACTCCTGATGCCAAAGTAGGACTCGTTCGTTCACTTTTTTTATGCTTAGTAATACAGATTAGCGCCTTGGCATGTATCCGCATATATCCGCACATGTGTTTACTTTTTTCAAAATGCCACTCCAGCCAATACTCACCCTATCAAATGATAGGGTCGTAGAATCAAAGAGAAGCCAATCTAAAGTAGCCCTTTACTTTGCTATTCCATTTGCTATCAAGTTTGGTCTGCCAGATAGCAAAATATACGAAAACTCAATGGTATGAGAAGTCTGCTGATGCAAGCACCAGTACTCGTACCGTACCCTAGAGTACGATATAAAAAGAAGTCATCACGGGGCAGCCGACGGAATATATTTATTCCGATAGTCCGTGCGCAAAGGAACGCTAGTCCACTCTAGTACTAGAATTTTTCCGAGCATTTTCTCTGAGTCGAAGAAATCAACCGCGATTCAACACCTGGGTTCATTCGAGTCACTTACTAAGCAGACGATTATTCCCCAATTTAGCAGTAGTATGCGTCGTGACTTTCAAATTGGGAAAAATGCCAAGATATTGCTTGTTACAGTTAGCCCCACCTCCAGTGCACTCTCGGAACCTGCTCCCAGCTGCTGCCCAAGTTGATATTTTTCTACAAACATGTGGAGTGATGGATTGAACATATCCCTTAAGTGTGGAGGTCATGGTTGTCGGACTATTCTCGATGTGTCGTTGACTTCCGGTGCCAGGAACCATACGCGAGCTTTGCCCATGTTCGGCGAAAGAAAAAGAAAAAAAAGGAAGAAAGTTCTTGAGGCTCTGCAATAAGCGGAAAATTCCGCCGCACGAGTGATATTTTGTGAAAACTACTTGACCACGATACCCGAGGACGATGAGTCGTGTGTCGTACCACAGAATGCGGGGATGGGCTCTTCTCGGTGAGTTTCTAGACTAGCCTATAATGTTGCATGTTATCGAGGGTAATTTTGTGGGTTAGATTGACCTAATTGGGGTCCTACAAGAGTAGGGCGGGGGGGCAAACAAGGCGGAGGATGTGATAGGATGAATTGGTATGCACAATATGGCAAACTGTGTATGGTAGCTAGATGTGATGGTCAGTGTGTATGGTGCTGGTGCGGATTCGGGTCGGATAAGATAGTAGGGGGGTCGGAGTCTGGGGTTGGGTTATGTATGTGTTTATTTGCGCTGCGGGCTAACTGTCTGCCGTGGAAGCTCGGATGATTGGATCAAGTACTATGTCGTTGGAATTGCCTCATCTGGCAGGGCCCGGTGATTCCTTGCTTCTCTCTGCCTCTCGGAAGGCTGAGCGGTTCACCTTTCGCTGTTTTTTGCCCTCCTTCCAGAGTAGGGAATTTTCGAGCACATTGCACACGGTCCAATTATTCGGGTTTCTATGGCATCTAACCAATCCGAATCCACCAAATCACGTCTTCGCTAACCGACCAACCTACCCCCGCGTCCTTCACCCCCCCTTCAAAGGATCCAAACTCTACCATGAGCTTGGAAGCCTCAAGCACTTCCCGCGCGATCTGCGTTGGAAAAAGGGTCATGAAAAACCCCACCCCCAGCATATGCGTACTCACTATGCGGAGAAAATGCTTGAATGATTTGCAAGGCGGCGTGGCTTGGCTGGATGCTAGCGACAAAGGCGCCCGTGTCGAAGAGGGGGATATTGGGCATTGGAGGAAAGGGCAGACATGATGGATCCACCATGAAGCACCACGAAGGATGCAGATGCTAGGATTGGGCGCATGGTCTAAGTGTGGGGTTAGGTAGTGGGTTTTGAAGTGAAGTGTGGGAGGTTGGGGTGCCTCCCATCCGAGGGTGCGCGCTATCTATTAGTAGACGTTTTTTATATTTATTTATTGGAAAAGTGGAAGAGTGGGGGAATGTAAGTTTCGTACCATCCGGAGGAGACGAGAACATAAAATGCTCAACACCGACTTCACCCACAACGTCAGCGGTATTCTTACACTGCTGGATCCCCCCCCCGCGGAGAGGGTCCCGTAATCCACACTCCATTAGCTACATCACCACCATCCACTTTCGCCCCGAAGGTGCAAGCAATGGGAGCAATGGAGAACTTGGGATCAAAAACACCGAATAGGACCCCTTCGGCTAGGTTTGAAGGCTCTTTGTCCCGGGCCACCTCCACTCTGTGTTCCCCTTTAATTCACCAGCCCGGGCCTCCTAGAGTCTCGGATGAAGCCCAGGAGAGTATATTCCTGCAAGAACTGTGGCTGCTCAAGGGCAGAGTTGGCACAGCCACCTTAGCTTTCGGTTGTGGTTGTTAGGAGTGTAGACATTTCAGGCGGAGGGGTTGCGAGCTTGTCAGGAGTTTGAGAATTGTTGCCGTCGCTGTTGCTTGAAGATGCAGGCACAGATATTGGCTGCTGAAGATGATGGTGATAAGGAGAGAATCTGAGGAAAGGATTCGGGGGGTGGCTATGGGGCTTCCTTTGCTATTACGACCACTCCGATACGATATAATACAACCCGTCATTCATGCTCCTGAATAAACCCCGCGACCCAAACACATCCCAACTTCCCCCCCCTCCACCAGCCATAACAACCCGGGAATCATCACCCCCACCTACTGGCTACGGGTAATCCAGCCACCGCGGCCACACGGCTGATCGCCCCATTCGTGCCCCCAAACAGCATAAAAAGTCGGATAGGGCTAAGGGCAGCCGAGCCAACGGGCGGTAAGGAGACTCCCGACTTTTGCCTGAAGATAGATAGAACCACTCCCTAGCCTCGCCTTATCCAACAGTCAAAAACCGGTATAGTGCAACCAATCCATAGTACTGATAGAAAGTGGGGCCCGTGATTAATCACTCCCTGCTCTCTAAAGCTTAACTAAAGGCTTGTTCGGCTGTAATCAGAAGATCAAGTAAAGGTTTTCAAAACCTAGGTTCACTAGCACCCATGATGAGTAGGGAAACGAGTTATGGTTTGAGTGGATCATTGTTGGGGAGAGAGGAGTCTGAGTGAAGATCCTTCAAATAGTTGGCATTGCCGTTACCTAAATTAATTGTTTTTGCTTGGCTGGTTGGTGGTGCAGACACCACTACTTGTGACTCTGAAGGAAGGAATGAATGGTTTGCTCAAATTTCACCGGAGGTAAAGTTTCAAGCCTCGGTTTTGGGACAATTTTCACAAGTTTCGAGCTTCTAAATACCAATGGTTTGGTGTGTTGCCAAACACCTATGCGTTTTGGGGAGCACTAGAGGGAAATGAGGGGCCTTCGAGTAGGCTAAGGGCCTGTTCGGGAGCGGGAAAACCTAGGGTTTGAGGGTGAGAACCGTGGTTTGGAGAGATCATGTGGTTTTAGAAATAGTTGGGATGTATCAAGGCTCCCAGGTCATCTCAAAAGAGATTGAGCGGTCACACGAATTGAAAAGAGAAAGACAGAAGATAAATTAATCAAGTTGGGCAAGAATCCTCTAAAACACCGTATCCTATGTATCAATCCATCATATCAATTGGTCGTGAGTCTTTTCAAACGAAGGGTATCCACTGGCTTACCCACACCATGAGCCTACTACGTTGGGGCCGGTGGGTAATAATAGTCGAACCCACCCTTTAGGATGAATCCGACAAGACTAGTGATAATACCGTAGAGCACACGGTCAATCTTGGCATCGGTGCTCTCGAATTTGTTATCGATACGGTCGAATCTCTTCTCCATCCTACCGTAAGAACTCGAATAATTGGGCCCGAGGCTAGGGCGTTGGAGTTGCCTTTGCTGGTAAGGTCTGGCTTTTTCTTCTTTTTGTTTTGTCTTAAGCTCAGTCCGAGGGGGTCAGTTTTCACTGTGCGCTCGCCCCGCTATCCAAGAGAGGGAATTTCGGACGCCTTAGCATCGAGTCCAATTATTCGAGTTCTTACGGTATTGCTAAACTCTTCCTGTCCTGACGCAAAGTGGTCAAGCTTTAGTTTCACATTTGAAACGTCCTAAAAAAATATTAGCACGATTATCCTGTATCCAAATGGCAGCTACCGAGCGGGCCCTGAGAAAACTCTTTCCAGGTGACGAACAAAGTAGACTTCGGGTGTGCATCCCACTGTGGCTATTGTGGCAATGACCATCATCGTGGTGACCGCCGTCGTGATGGCCTTCACTTTCGGTGTTGCGTCCCTGAGCCATCCAGTCGGCGTGCAGTCCGTATGCTATTGAAACTTCGAGCTCACAGGAAAAGCACTGATCGGCCTGCATGGGTGGTAGTGGTGAACGTTCATAGGCTTGAGCTTGAACGCTTGCTTGTTGATCAGCCTGAACATGATGCTTGGCTACTTTTTATCTGTGAATTTGGCAAAAGTCAATTTTCAATGCTCTAGCCAGTGAGAGAGATAATGTGATATTAAATAGACTCACCTTGTCGTGCAATATTTGTCCTGCTCTCGCCTCGGTGTTGTTGCTGCTTCTCGGATAGTAAGGCACGTAAAAAGAAGAGGGGATACCCCCCTACTGTACTTATAGACAAACAGAAGAGCCACTGTAGCCAAGCCTCATGCTTCCTGAATAAACAATCTCTGGTCACGTGATCTCGCTTATTGCACAATTAACAATCACAACGTTTAAAAGAGACCATAATATTAAATACTGAATGTTTGGATTGTCCCTAAAACCTAAGAAACGCACTTGGGGTAGCAATCACCGTATCATACTCAGGTCGCCAAATTGAAGCCGCTCCCATTTTTGTGGTGACGCCCCAGAGAAGACACAATTTCAATCCGGCGACATGAATTGCCCGCTCAAGAAAGCCATGATTTTCTTGAGTCCCCACCAAATGTTCGGCTCACGGAAGCTTTCTTGGCAAAGGCGCGCGAGTATCGTACCGTGGTATCGAGTTTCTAGCTGTGCTGTGGCATGCGCTAGTCTAAAGGTTTACTAGTAGTGGCTTCAGGTCACGCTTATTTTTTTAGCAAGTAAATTTACCGGCAGACTATCATACTAGTAAACGAGCCGACCTGGTGTCACGTGATTTATCATTCCAAATCCGAGCTCCGATAAGATGGGATAGGGGAATCATTGACCCTGGGTTTTGTTGGATCTTGTGGAGCCGTGCGAGATTCCGGTGGGTATGGCGCTGAATAGTTTGTGCTCACCATCTGTGCAGGGTAGGCAAGGTTGGAGTGGGTGATTTGGGTGGAGGTTCCCTTTTCGCTGTCCTTTCTCTTTTTTTGCCCCTTTCTCTTCTCTTAGTTCGTGCGGTGGAGGTGGTGAGGGGGATCACTCTGCCGTGCTGTATAACCATTTCATCTCCGGTGGGTGCTTGTTTCAATGGTAGTGTGATGTCTAAGCTATGGCACCTCTATCCTACCGGCAGTCTTCTCTCTCCAGCCCCTTCAAGGTTGATGGATGTTCATTTCCTATCTCCTCCTGCAAAACATGTATCTCGAGCATCCTTAACTCAGGAAACCTACCACGATAGTATTCACAAAAGAGAGATAACGCAAACCCAACATCGGAATTACTAAAAAGGGAAAAGAATCAGAGAATAGTAAACAAACGCTTGGCAATGAAACATATGCCTAAACTCAAAGCATACACAGAGTATCTACTTTGCCGGGCTGGCAAGAGCAAGAGCACTCCCACCCCCCACTCGTACATACCTCCCCGGGTGCAGACATCCCACCAGCATTCCCTTTCGCAAACATAGACCTAGTAGAAGTCTTTTTATAGTTCAAGCTTGCGGGGCCCACGATTAGATCTGCGTTAGCGTCGAGTCGAGACTGAGGCGTTCGACCACGCCCACTAGCGTCCTAACGCCCTACGAGGTGAGGCTCGGTAGTCCAGAGTATGGGTCCAGAGTGATGTATCCACCTCTTCTAGCGAAGTAGCTATATTCTACTCGTGGGGCCATTGTTAATAATAAAAAGATAAACGTGTGTTGAAACGTGAGAAGGGGGGGATGATCACATCTAGGAGAAACGACTACCGTGACTAGGAGCTCATGCCTGATTGATGTGCCCGCCATCTCCACTCTCTCAAGTACGCCTTCGTTGGACATTTCTGCTGGCAGGGCCAGGCTTGAGGCGAGCCTAGTTGCTGGTGGTGAAGGGTATGGATTTTTGTCGTACGGTTGCGCCAGAGAAAGCTTCTGGTCGGACGGCTGGTACTAGAGTTATGCATGACGGTGCTGGAGTCATGCCCTGCGAAGGAATCTGCTATACCGCATGATCAGCACTCATACCCCCCTCTGGTTCTCTTTCTCCTCTTGTGCGGGGGGGCCCCGAATGCCGCACACAACATAAGGGAATCATCCCCCGGAAACAATACTAATTAGTACTGGTTTCTCCGACCCGGCAATTATATCTTCTGCTACTCCTACACGTCTATTTTATCGACTTTGAAGGCGCTTGCAGGTCCGGAGTTGATCGCCCGATGGAAGATTCCCGTACGATTTTCCCCTGGAACACGCTGTTCTTCTTGACATCTATAGGGTCGCATACAGTGCTGTGGTAGGCCTCTACCTCCACTGAGGATGAGCATCTGTCTGTTGTCCACAGTATGCAAGTATGCCCTGTTCCAGGGCGGGAACATTCGCTGTCATTGTAGACAAACCACCGGGGCAGCAGCTGAAGCAGGGCGAAGAGGTCTCCCATGAAGAATTTCTTTGGCCGTGCCAAACGGACGAGATCCCAACCTATTACCATACAGAAAGCTTGTGCTGTGCCCATGTCATTGTTGTGGCACAAGCTCCCATACGCTCCCGGGGGGGGGGGGGGGTTCGTTGCCAGCTGTCTTCTGACTTTGCTATTTCTTAATCCCTATATCAGAGATCCAGGCTTCCTCTTTACGCACCTATTCATTCATTATAACCTATCAACATCTGACATAAATCTCCGGCCCGGTGTTCTGAGTCAAACCATTGCTGAAGAATTTGCCACCCAGTCAACCAGCATTTCCTCATCAGCATCTGGGCCCTTCTAAAAAATTAATTCAGACTAGCCCCACCCTGTAGTAACTTGATAAAACTGAAATGAAAAGAAGAAAAGAAGAGAGGGGGGGGGGAGAGAGTAGGCAAAAAAAAAAAGGAAGTACCCAAGACAAGTCCTATCACCTTCCTCATCTGTTCAGCCAATCATGGCCGAGCTCCCATCTTAACCATCAGATCAGGAGTCCAAGCGACTACAGTTCCAATACCGGCAGTCTTCCTTCCCCTTGCCATTCCCTCAAAGGTTTCATCAAACTCGTCATCCCTCACTCCCACGCCAACAGCACGCTGCTTGGACGGACAATACCGAGCACTCCCGATCTTAATAAAAACAATCTAGAACATCCTTGCATCGCCGATGTAAAAGTCCTTATCACTACGGGTAGTATCTAATACCCCCACGCTCATGCCACGAGAGAGGATCGCAGGTTCTCTCGCTGCCAGTTCGCCGGTAGACGCGTTGTGTGGATCGATGCTTGCGGCGGATGCCGCATGATAAGAGGTCCAGGCTCGCTTTTTTGTAGGAAGGCCATCGTGGAGGTGGAGTTTGTTTTAGGATGTTTGGTATTAGACTAGAACCCGCCCCGGGATAATGCTAGGTCGTTACAGCCGCGTTCCGTGTCGACCCCGTATTTCACTGGCTTCTGGGGTATTCATGGTTGTTTGGCCCTCCACCTTGACAAAAGCAAAGTTCACGAAAACTCACTCTGATGATACAACTGTCGACAAAGCCCCCTAGTCGGATATTCGATATTCCCAGGCTTCTCCAAACGTCCCACTCAACAACCCTCTCAATGCTATCAACCCTGATACCCGTGTTTCAAAAATCTTCTATCGCCATAATATTGGGATCGAGGGGGAAAAAAATGAGAAATGAAAAGTGATAAACCTCTAGATTACCCAACGAAAGTGAGGCAAAGAATCACCGAAGGGAAAAAAGAAAAAAAAAGAAGGGTGAAAACCAGAGGACGAATAGAGAGGAAGGGGAGTGGGAGGAGGCCTAGCAGAATCATTTGCGAGTCTATAGGAATGCGATACATAGCTTAGTGCATAAAATCCTACTTTGTCATCGACCGCGGTCTCTCCCCGGGGTCGAGACCCTGCACTGCCTGAGCGAGAATGGTTCCCGCCAAGCCAAAATTTCGGTGAGAGAGAAAGGGCAGCAAATATAATAGGCATCACTAGAAACCTACACTAGTACGGTACACTTTAGATTACAATGGAGAGTATCTTACCGGTAGCAGGCAAGAAGTATCCAAAAACAGGGATCACCGATTTGTATGGCGCGCTCAAATACGCACGGAATTTCCGCCCTGCACTGCTAGCACAACATTCTGCGGGTGCTCTTTGACAAGTATCTCGAGTATCCAGCATGAAGCACTAGAATACTTTGAGCTCCCCACAATGTCTTCAGGGTACCGATGCCGCACCAGATCGACAGGGGGGAGGAGTAATAGACTAATAGTTAAAGTCCCCGGTAGGGTAATTATAAAAAATTACTCGTTTATCAATCCCTGCTTGTCACTCGCCCGGTTTCGTCGCCCAGACCTTACCCACGCTGTAAATTGGTAAGAAACCGTTTAGCGCTAGCACGTTCAAATAAGATTTTTACCCTAGTTTTGTCTCGAAGTCGCGGTCGACGCCATAGGCTGGTTCTCTTTGGCCAAGACTAAGGCTTTCGGAACTCTAATTTTGACGCAATCGCTTCTTATTTCAACGTAAAAGTGTCGGCTGGTTCTCACGAACGTCAGAAAATTATGAATACGACTAAAACCGCGGGCGGAAAATAAGTCATGATTCCGAGTCTGAATTCAGTTATGCTACGGGCACTCAGATGAGCACAGATGATCTATGGTGCCACACAAATTTTTAATCCCCATGTTCGTGCGCAGTACTCGTGCTTCCTGCCTACTACTTGTACCATCACCACGGTGGGATCCAACAATGAACAGCAGCAACCACAGGGATTTTAGAGAAAAAGCTCTGTGTGGAGCGGCCCGAAATCACCCCCCCCCCCCCCAAACCAATGGACCCTGCCTTTCAATAAAGCCGATATTGGCCGAGATCCCGTAAAGGGGGGGGATATTTTGGGAAAAAAAAGTGAACGTAACACACAGACAAATTCACACAAAAGTGCAATCATACTCCTCTTGTGTGCATTGTATTACTAAGCGCAAAAAAAAAAGAAGCAAAAAGTGCAAAGGGTGCAGTTTTTGCTGCCGGGCGAAATTTTCTCCTGAATAAGGGACGAAAAACACTAAAAACCTACTCTCGTTGTCCGAGACAGATAAAAGAAAGGGGAAAAAACACACCCAGGTAACTCCAACACTCAATTCTAGCACATGAAGGTTATTCGAGTTCTCACGGCATTCGTACCGGCACTGGTGCGTTGTCAGCGGTCCGGAGAGAGATGCATCTAGTGTTGTTACTGCAGCACGGATCGGGTCCCTTGCAACAGTAAAGCTGTGCCGTGAGGTTGCGGTCATCCAGTTACTATGAATAGGGTCAAGACAAGTACTACAGTTGGAGGTTGAGCTATAATACCGCAAAATCTCTTGAAATCCACTATCAGATCGTAAGATGGGTTTGATTTGACAAGTTAACACTGTCTAATTGCGAATACCGGTTGATGAGATCTAGCATGCCCTGAGGGCTGAACTTATACTGTGCCAGGGGAGCGCCAATCCCTAGCAGGAGTTCTTGTCTTTGGAAGGATCCGGTGATTATAGGGCTGATGGGGATAGTGGGTTTCGAGGTTTTACGGTACTGCTATTCGGTTCAACAGAGATATGGATCGAGCGACTGAATCCGTAGATAACTTCCTTCCGAGCGCCCGTCTGTCAGAAAAGGGAGATGGGAATAATGTAATAAGAACATAAACTTAATGCTACAGACTTAGCGGATACTGCACGCCACCCTGCCATCAAGGCAATGGATGAGAGCTATCTGTCCCAGAAATCGCCGCCTCGTGCTCGAGGAAGGCATAATAGTGAAGAAATAAATTGCAGGGGAAATTTCGGGCGCTGCCTATTGTCTTTCGCTGGTCCCCGCTGAGCTTTCAATTTTCCACTGTATGATACCATAGTCTGTTTTTCGGTACTGTATGCCCTCAGATAAGTTGCTTGGTAGACACATGGTGGAAGGGGCCACTATCATCTATCGTGGCACAAACTTTACCGGGAGTTCTTTTGTTTCCAGAGCTGTCATCATTAGGCCTCGCTCGATACTTATATTCCGTGGAGCATCTGGTTTTTCTGACGATGGACCCCTCGGGCGCGCACCGATCCTGCGCATTCGCGGACCATCCTGTGGTCATCACATCTCTCATGCTCTAAAACATGGGGATCGGTGTGCGGTGAGTCTAGTGGAAATATACTAGCATGAGCTATTAGGGTGGGAATGGTTGATGGGTATCATAAATATAAATTCAAGTTTGCTACAGCCCTTGAAGAGTCGCGCTGAGCCCCCGCTCGTTCCTGAGCTCCATAAATTATATTGAATGTCTGCTAGTGTACGGAACCTACCGAAAACATGGGTTCCAATCCACCGAGCTCAGCATCACATAGCACAGTTCCATCTCCGCGCACACCCAGGATTGTAGCCCAAAGACCTTGAATGCCATAGTCTTCCTGTGCAATATTCTGCGCACAATAAGTCTTCTCTCTATCTTGCTTGGTGTGGCACGGTGGCAGCTATTTCTCTCACCCAGAATACATACCTGGCCAGTTTCTTCCAAGACGAACTACCCAGTCTCGGAGCTTTGCGCGAAACCAACGCCGGAGGCTAGGACACCCTTCATGCTGGAATTCCACTTTTCTCCAGAACACCTGACACTTTCGACAAGAACGCCTGGGTGCAAATCCAATGAAAAACCACGCGCGATTTCATCGGCGTCCATATCTGATAGGACTCGTACCCACCTTTCGGCTAGCGCCCGGTGGTGGTGGTGAAATGTGATCGACCTGTGAATGCTGCCTTCCGGGACAGCAAACTAGGGGAGAGGATGATGAAGAGAATTTTCGCGCAAAGTGCTGGTAGGCAAAGGTTGGGGAGGAGCAGCAGCAAGCCCAAATCGTCAACCACACTGCCGCCATGCACGGGTGCGTTTGCCTCTTCCTTACATCCGAGGGCTGGCTTGGCGGCACCAACCACAGCACTTTGGATCCCCGCGTCGGCTATAGCCACTGGTTGGGGCTCGGCAGCCTCGCCGGTTGCACCGGCCACAAAAAGAGACTTGCCTTTCTCAATTTTCACTTTCCAGATGGCCCGTGACCTGAGAAACCCACCTGATGCACTTTTCCCACTTTTAAGTCCGCCAAGAGCCGAGGATACCCACCCCTATTATGGAAGCTTATCAGCCCGTAAAATCTATGGATCCAAAGTCTTATGGCTACATCCAATTAACCCTGGAACGTATCCTACGGCGAGTCGAAACACACGGTGACACGAGACAAACATAAGTTATAGACTAGAGTGGTATTCGGAAAACCGGTTTATGCTCTCTACTAGTGTATCGGTAACCGGTTGTTTTGTGTCACCGTGTGTTTCGACTCGCCGTGGAGTACGTGATATCTGGGTCAGCGAGAAGGTGGCTGTTGATGCCTTCGAAGAACAATAAATCATCGTTCGCAAGGCAACCATCCTTCCGCGCAAGAAACTCGGTCCATCCACGATCTTCTAAGCCTGCAAATGTTGTGTTCTCTCTCGGAGGCTATATGCCAGTACCAGGCCCTCAAGTCTACCACTTCAATGTCTACGCCCTTCACCTTTAGCCACAGCGTAGTCCGGGCGCCGGCGAATTCGAGTAGTACCAAGTGAGTAAATGCAAGTTGCAAGTGTCGATGCATAACGACATGTCTGGGACAACACAGAGAATGCCATCAAGAATTTCCCCGGGCTATCACCAAACGCATTGAAGGCAACCAAGGTCAGAGTTTCCGCCAACTTTTCAACCTTTCGACGAAGCGAGATACGTGGTGGATTCTCAATGATTAAAGGTGTGACATCGTCATCCATTGTTGGATAGTGGGGTGTCTGTATGTCCTACGGAACTCATGAGCTTTCATGGAAACGTGGAGGAGTGAAAGAGGAAAGTAGAGCAGAGACGAAAAAAAGAGGTAGGAAAAAGTAAAAAACAATATCCCTAAGGAGGATATGGGTCTAGCCACCTTTGCCCTGCCTAGAGAGCTCTCAAATTGCTTTCCCTCGGAGCTTTCGCTCGCTCCCGTGCTCTTGTTCTCAGAATTTTGATGCACTTTGAGCGGTTTGAACCGTCGAATAGGGAGGGTTGTGTTTACCCTTTTGTTTACTGCGGTTTGCACCAACGCTGGGGGAAAATTTTTCAACCCATACCAAGTTTGGTGCTGTTCTTAGCAAAATGTCGGTTTTCTGATATTGTTGCAACATACGTAATCCGCCACAAAATAAGAACAGTTCAATCTGCGATCGTCGTAGCAAAACCTCCCTAATTGTGCAGGACAACGTGCGTTGCACTCGCTCTTCAGCCCCAGTCAACCTTGTGGACAGCCCTGGGAAAGTTCGCGTGTCGCTATCGATTCTGGTATCGATAACCACATTGTCACAACCGGACCCACCTGTGGTTGAAGCTGGGGCGGGGCGGGGTTGCCAGGTGAAATTCTGGTGCCCCCGATAAATTGGCGATGATCTTGGGCCGCTTCACAGCAAATGCTATAGGTTTATACCTCACCCTTGATTTGCACCTAGCAATAAACCTTGCTTGATACTGCCCGCGGAGGAGCGAAGAGGGGCAGTGTCCGTCTGTTGCGCCTGTACTACACCCCTGCCCAGATCACAGGCGAGTCTAACGATAATCTCTGGATCAAGTGTAGGAATCTCGCCCCTGTTTCCAGGGGGCAAGAACGGTAGTATTGACAATTCTTGCGGTTGTGGTGGTGTTGCTGATGCCGCCCTACTAAACGGTACCGGTACTTGTATTGTTGTCTGGTGACCTACATTGCCTGCGGGTGTGTTGTGGCCAGACTGGTGTGCCTCCAGGGTTAATGAAGTAGGCGAACAGCTCAGCGAAGCATCCAACGCGACCTTCACATTATGGGTTAGCCCTTTCCGAACTAACCCGTGCTAGAAATAAGGAAAAAGAAAAGCTATTAGGGGGCGGGTTTGAAGTACTGTTCTGTCGCTTTGATTGTGAACGATGACCTTAGTTTTTTCAGTCTTGATGATATCAGAGGAGGAGAGCGAAGAGTTGGTGGTGATGGTGTTTTCTTCTGCCGGTTTCCTCTTACGGAGTGTAACAGGAGACAGCTCGAGCTGGGGTGGGGGTCCACCAGATATATCATTGCGCTGGGCTGTTGGCGCCAATCGGGTTGATAGTCTCTGCGAACCAAGTTCTCTAAGATAAAAGGGAAAGAAAAGGGGGGGAAGGCAGATAGAGAGAAGAAAAAGAAAAAGAGAAGGGACTGTCGAACCGATATTAAATCCCTTTTGCGGCCGCCAACCCCAAGGCCGAGCTCTCGACACTTTTCCTATTTAATTCCAAAGTTTTTAATTAGTATTCGTTCTCCCGTCATGTTCCCCATCATTTTGTTTGTGTGGGTAGGATAACGAAAGCAAAATAAAAACCTTGAGTTTGATTACTGTGAGACTCGAAAGGGTCGTAAAAGATTCCATTTCGATGTGTGGTAGGAGGCTGACGGTGTTAATTATACCCATCAAGAGGACCAGCCTCACTCAGGTGACCTCGAAAATCATGTCATGGGGACAGGAAAAAAACCTGCCACGTGTGTGAAACCCTTCAGGGGAAAGATTAAGGTAGACAATAACGGGGGTGTGGAGTGATGGAGTGTGGAGATGAAGGGTGGGTGGGCACGATAATCGTGATGGTGGTGGAGATGGAAATGGCAGTGATGGAGGCTTTTGGGTGCTGTAATGATGCATGCACGGCAGAGGAAAAGAATGTACGTCAAAGGTTTAGGTTCTCTTTACGAAAATCCCTTGGGAGGAATACCAGCAAGGTCATTTTACCCAAGTGTCACAGGTGCGTCAGCATCTTTCTAGCACTATTGCCGGTACACGATAATCCAACCATCAAACCCCTTCCACTGCCATTTTCTCTTCTCGAGTACCATACCATAGCAGGGTGGCTTCCCTCAGGAACGCTGTCAATGGTGCATGGTGCATGATGCATAGCACGACTTGCATCGGTTCTTTGGCGTGCGAATACTCGAGCGCTCATAGTACCGTACACTTCTACTCGTAGCACAGCGGCAAGATATCATTACCGGATGCATGCATGTTCCGTCAATGGGTGGCATGCCCTCACATCTCTTTTCATATTTTGAAGGGACAAAACGAAAGCCGAGCTCAAAACCGGAAAAGTGGCTGCACCGTGCATTTCTTATTCATCTAACTTTATTGAACACAATCCAATGAAATCCCGAGTTTGGGCTGACTGACTGACCGAAGACAAAAGAAAATAAGAAGTGAGAGCAGAGGAAACCTTTTGTCGTTATCTACGAGGACGGTAATCGACCTGCAGAGAAGGCCTCTCTATCGAATAAGATTTTCCCTAACCCCCCCATCCGGCCATCGGATGATTCCAAGGCCACCTGATCTGCCTGTAATGATACTCGAGTACGCTACCGGTACGAGATGGGGGGAGGTGGAATATCCCCCCCCCTTTTTTTTCTTTTTCGTGTACTCATCATTCTGCATCGACCTGACCCGAGCCTGATGTTGTCATTCCTTCGGGTACGGGCTATTCGAGCTTCAGAGTCAGTCGGATGGAAACGCAGGGATAAAGGCGACCGCGATGGTGGAAACGTACCTGATTGAGCCGATTCATGGAGCATGGGCAAATACCTTCCCTAGCAACCATTCCAACCCTGTTGTAAAAGGACCTATCGTATCGACTTCCGTCAGTACAGAGCAGGGCCGTGCTTGAGGAGAGGACTCTAGAATGCGTTGCCTATGAAGGCAGGCAGGCAAACAGGAGATCAAGGGTGGTTGCACTTACGGAGGTCTCACATCTGGCAAATCAACAGGTTCGCAACCTCATTGAACGCCCTCGGGGGAGAGCGTCAGACCCTTCTCTCTTCCTTCCCCTCAGACGCAATACCGGTACCGGCTTCATCCGGTGAAACTAAGACACTGTCGCATTAGGGTCTGCAAAATGTAGGATGCACAATACCGCTAGGATGGTCGAATGAGAAGAGGATAGTAATCCCATAGGCCCACAGCTTGGGTAAGAGTGAAAAAAAGGACAAAAAAAAAAGACAAAAAAAGCATACCTAGTGGACCGTTTTTCCTGACCTGCTGGAGCGCTTGCCCTTCCTTGTCGTTCATTCTAGGGAGGATTGGGCCGCCATCCTTAGGCGATTCGCTCAGGTACCGGCCCAGGGGGTAACCACAGATGGGAGACTCGTTGGAGAGGGTGCCTGTCCCTGCTGTCCCTGTGCTTCCACTCATGCTTCTGTTTATGTATCTGCTCATGATTCTGCTTCTGCTTCTGCGTCTGCGTCTGCTTTTGCTCATCCTTCTGGAAGGTGTGCTCGTGCTGGTATTTCTGCTCTTACTCTCACAGGGACCACTACCGTTACCGACACTAATGCTCGTGGTACCCGAATGTGGGCAACCCGCGAATCGTCTATCAAAAACACTTATCACATTCACAATCCTTCGCATTCTCTTCGCGGGGCGTTCTTCGAACAAGGATTCTTCGGATAAATGTCTTTTGAGCTGGTACGAAATACTTCGGGAATCTGTTTTCCTTGCTCGCACTTCTGACTCGCTATCTGGTTCGTAACCCACATCATCGGATTCCAATAGAGATCTTTTTTTCCCTTGTTGGATGAGTATAGGATTAGAACTCGTTGGCGTGGGGGCATGTTGTCCTCCGGTTGCTCTCTCTATCCCCTGCTTGAACGTAGTGAAGTCCACTATATTCTCGTTGCCAGCGGCAGAATTGGCCAAGGTGGGGCTATTTGTACCCATAATGACTGTAGATATATTGTAATAAGATAAGAAAGTGATTTGAAAACGAGAAGTGTGGCGTGTGTGGGGTAAGCTGGATTTGAGAGAATTGGAATTGGGATTGGGATTGGGATTGGAATGGACCAGGAGTTGTGGTGGCAATGCTTCTGTTTTGGTCTCTTGAGCTCTCGATTTCGATGTCCGGGGTTTCTCCGATAGTAGATGATTTATGGAGGGCAGATGAGATAGATATATGATCATTGTCAATAATATTGTTTTAAATAGAGCCAGTAGAGATGGGACTTTAACGTGTGTCTCCTAGTCGCAATACCATACACCCACCCCTTCTATCTCTCCAACGCATCGTGCAGAACTGGAGGCTCACCTACGTGTCTAGAGTTTGGGGCCCGGGGCCTTGGTTGGCCGGTTGCTCAATGCCACAAACTTATTTGCTCCGGTTCCTGCATCTACACCATCACTCTCTGCTTTGGCCTCAGAGCTGAACCGGGGTCGTGGGTCTTGGTGCAGCAAAAGGGTCCCACTTCACTTCTGTAAGCACCTTGTAGGGGGAATTTTGTCTTCTACACCGGGGATGCTAGTGCAAGTGCGGTTGCTTCAGCCTCAATAAGGGGCGGTGGTATACTGATACCGGCACAGAGATCTAGTTTGTGGTCGATGTACCTCTCGCCGTTACTTGTACACTATCTAACAAGGCCTCAGGTGAACATTTCACCTCTTGTTTTGCATGTAACGCACACCGTTGGTGGTTTAACGAGGTTTTTTTTTTCACCTTTCGTCATAGTTCTTCTAGACGGCGGTGGAAGGCAAACTATGGCGTCGAGAGTGCAAGTGAAGAGGTTGAAATTATCCAAGTATACTTTTGGTTTGCCAATGATCGAGTTGGCAGTAACATCGGAGGCATAATATTTTGTGCACGCTTCTTTAGAGAAATTAGTTCTAGGCGAGGCCATCCTATATAGCGAAAAAGTGTATTTTGTGCCTTCTATTATACTTCAATGAACCTAGGGGCCTTTTCTGCAGGAACTGGTGGCAGCATCAACTGGATGTCCGTACCGGTTTGCTACAAAACAATGGGTGGTATCTGCTCATGAAACACCATAAATGAGCGGGACAGGCTTCACGTATTTGGGCCAGGTCCCCTTTGCCCAAGGTCAATGAGGTTTTTTGGGGTTTCCAGAATAGGGACCCGGCCTTGTTGATGAGTCCAGAGCCTTTGTGAGGCACGTTACTTTTTTGACCTAATATTGTAGTGCCTTCATAGGACCCGGTTGTTGCTTATGTCATTGCCTTAGAGACCCACATCAATACCGCTTCGCGCAACGACACAGGTCAGTAGTGAATTGGTGAGACTTAATGACGAACAATCTTTAGTATGTTGCCCTAGTATTTCAAGGAGAAACCCCTTTTTGCAAATAGGCGATTGGATTGAATAGACGATTGGATTGTTGAGAGGGGCTGTGCGATAACTGAGAGTAGTTGCCTACGGTATTCCATTCCAGGGTTCCGCGGGCGTGATCATTTCGCGGGTCAAAATTTGAAATTCGAAACCCCCCTCTAGCACTGAACTGCTGTGCGGGGTGACGCTATGTCAATTGAACTTACCGCTTCTCGGGAGTGCCAACAAAGTCACTCTTCGCTCGGTGCTGGGGTCTGGAAGACTCTCCTGCCAGTCAGCCCCCAATGTCAGAGACACATTTCCCCCCCTTTAGCAAGTTTTTCTATGGACTCCGCAGCAGTTTATGCGGCACGGCGTAGACAGCAGCGTGTTTCACACCCCCATTTACGAGTTCGTAATAGGTATACTATACACATTTATTGTTCCTAATTGTCACTCGTATGCACTCCTTTGTTGGGCTGGTGCTAATTTCAACAATGCTATTCTAAGTGGGGCAAGAGAATAATTCCTTTGTGTGAGAGGTAATACAATGACGTTGTCCGCGCGCTTCCAGACTCGCACCTGGTTGCCTGACAGCTGCCGTTCAAACTGGGACCCCATGCAAACCCTCAATTCCCGAATACTGGTGAGACAATCGAGAGAGTGCAGCGATCCGGGGGAGCAAAGCTTTTGGGAAAACGGGCGAAGCCTGCATTCTTGGTGCCTGACGCAATGGGTGTCGATAGTCAGATAATTGAGGCCAGTCAATTCCGTATCTGCTCACTTGGTGGCTTTCGGGAAGCGGAGTGCCGTGATGGACTGCTCAAGCACAGTGGGCAAGAGCTCCAAGGCACGATCGTGCAATACTCTAGTACGCGAGCACTTCGCACTTGCGTAAGTATTGGCTCAGTTTCACGCCTGTCGGTTGCTTCCTTTGGTTGAATCTATTCCATCAGATATCCGCTTGGGTGTTTTGTGCCACATGATAACCGGAAAAATAGAATCTTGCAGATTGGAGTTCAGGCACAGGGATTAGGTGGGTGGGGATTGCCAATCGTCTGTGGGTGGTCCACTGCTACACCCAACCACCGGTTTTCAACCTGACTGTCACCTCTACTCGAGTAGTGCTCGAGTATTCTACGTCACTGGGTGGATTAGCTTTAAAATCTGTCCAATATGTCGGCAATTGTTTTCCTTTTTTTCTTTCCTTTTTCCTTCTAGCGGGGCGATGGAGCCATTTCCTCGATTTCTGCCATGAGTATGGTATGCAGGCTAAAAATAATATCCTGAGAAATTGGGACATCGTACTCCCACTTCCACTCAAGTATGGGGAGGAGTAGATACTCATCGAAAATTGAGCTATCTATTCGAGTACTCGCAATGTCGAAGCGTTTTTAAAAAAGACTGATATTGCATACCGCCCAAATCGAAGAAAAAAGGACAAATTTTTCGTGGTATGCAATAGCAGTCTTCTTTGAAAACGCTTCGACATTGCGAGTATAGTGTTTGTGCCTGCCTAGCTGCCTTTTTGCATGTATCGTGTGCTATTAGGGGTACCGTGAGAACTGAGAATTCTAGTTTTTACGGTACCAGTATCGTAACAGTGACCCGATAGTATTAGGTTTTCTATATGTATTATTTCCGCATCAGTTGCACTTGGATCAAAATTCGGGCCTGAGGGGGCCAAAGCGCTGCGCGTGTTTCTCCTATGCAGGATTAACCTCGTTTTTTCTAGGCACCTTGCTGGGGTAACCTCTTGCCCTCGGGATGCTGCACCATAATCACTCTACTCCTACTTGAACGACGCTTGTGATAACACCGAGATCTGAACAAAAGAAGCCGAATTTTGGCGGTATGCAACAGCATAGGCGTCTTTCGATTACCAGTAGTAGTGGCACATTTGGCCCCGATTCTGAACGCAGCGGGTGGGGATGTATCATATTTGGTAGTAGTTGTCTCGGAGGAAATTCTCACGCTTTACCGATGCCCCCCTGGATGTCTAATCCTCTAACCCATGGTACACAACGATACAAGCACACCGGTACATCCTTGATAGTGATGATCTGGCGATTGGAGCCTTGTAGTGCCGATCCCGGGCGGCATTGTTGAATGAAAATACCATTGTCTTTGTTTGGCTCCGCAAGTGTGTGGGGGATAAGCTGAAGCACAGTAAAATCCGGCAGACGTCGGGGCCCTGGCCGGTCTTTCAGGGGGCTCATTAGTCAGGCGTTTTTTACTAGTATCACTCCTGCGACTGCCAGGAACTCTTGCTCCCCACCATAACCCTTTCCTTTCCATGGAGTTACAACACAACACCACCGAGCATCGCTGGTGTTGCGCTTCACTCACACTACCCACCTGAAAAGGGAGCTCTGGAAATGAGATCATCACGCCATGCGGAGTAACAAGCACGGGGAAGTGTCAAGATCTCTCTCGGATTACAGCTTCCCTCTGTTGTAGCGGATTCGAGCCCATGGATACCCAACTGCCGCACATGCAGGGCTTGAAACGAGGATGGACAAACAAAGCCTAAGAGTTTCTGCCGTGGCTGACAGTCCCGGCTCGGTCAGTGTCCAGACGCCCGCCCCCGAGTTAAGGTAGTTGTTTGAATTCTAATAGTTGCCAGCAGTTCGAGATCATCACTCTCTGCCACATTTCTGCTCACGGGAACCTATATGGGGGGCAATGATGCAGCTGTTGGATGCCGTGTCGAGGGACCTATGGAACTCTCAACACGTCTGACCACAACTTGCCCTTGCGAACTAATGTGAGCGTCTCCGGGGCTAGGCTTTAAGCAGACGAGGCTGTAAGGCTAACCAGCCCCGCTCTAGGAATGGAGATTGAACAGGCTTCCTTCGGGGAGGCGTCTCACTTTCTGGGTGATATTGTGGTGCCTCAGATATGTTCAGGTCCAATGGTGTGTCTACGTCTGGCCAGGCAATATCCTTCTACCCCTCTCGCCGGCTGACAGATAAAAAAACAGTGTTTTCATCGAAGTTTTTCTTGACGACATGCTTCTTTACTTGCCTGTGAAGCATCCCCAGACATCTATCATGGCTAGCACGAAACAATCTCAAAACAGTACGTGGCCGTCTGTCTACCCCTTAGATCGAGGCACAAAGTCGAGGGTCCTTTCTCCTTGATATGACCGTCTCTGGAAACGCCTTGACACCACGTATTCACAATCCGGTTTCTAAACCTACCGATTTTTATATAAGGCATGAAGCAGGGCTGTGCTGTGCTTTTCTTGAGAGCTATTAACACTACAATCTTACCATAGGCTTATGTGTATGTGCCAAAACCCTGGACTATTGGGAACCTTTAATTGAGAGTTGCCGCTTGATGAAGACAGAGGTGATAGTATATTCCCCTAAAAAGATCCCATAGTGCCATGGGCCAACCCCTTCAAAAGATAATTGTCAATCTATCAGGAGCGAGGTTAGAGCGCTGCACTGCCCCCCTCTTTGTTTCGTTGAGGAATAGAGCAAGATCACAGCAGTCACAGCCCATCCCGCATAAGACTGATGTGCCTGGCAAAAGACAGCACGTATCTACATCATGATACTCTCATAGCAGGATTCTAAAGGGCCAATATTCCGAGTTGCACCCCCCTGGCAGGTTAATTAAGCGGATAAACTAAAAAAATAAAATAAAATAAAAAGCCTGCATCTGCTAGATTTCGAGCCTATTCCCATCGATCCGGGCACTTAGGCACCTAGTGCGAGGCGGCACCACCTATGGCAGCGGGTGTCTTTGGATAGAGGGTCTGTATCGTGGCTTCAGCCTTAGTAAGTTAACTATGTCCTAGTGATGATATGAGAAGTAGAATGTCATGTCTATGACATCACAGGTAAGCAAAGGGCCCTCTAATCAACACAAAATGCCGTGGAGGGACTAGCAGGTAATAGTGCTTGCACAATTGATTTAATTTTTCTTAGGTAAATCGGGGAAAGAACCAAAGCTAGTGAACTTGTGGGGGGGGGGGGCTTTGTTTAAAGATAACCGTAGGGTCCTAATAATACTCTCCTGTATCCTCGCTAGCTCCTCTTTTGTTGAGGAGGGTATGGGACCCAAATAAGGGGTGGTGGTGGCAGACTTCGCACTCTCTGCCCGGGAGGTCATCATTTTGACCTGTCATGCTGCGGCCGAGTGCAAGAGTAATGGACCCACCGAGCAGATAGCGCTATTATAATCCGAGACTCTGTAATTCAATTTGTTAATCACTACCCACCGGTAATCCACTTATATTTTGGAGCGGCCCGAGAGTCCGTCAATAAGACCAACCGTTGAAATCCGTCCACAATAGCATAGAAGTCAGCTAAAGGGCCCTATATTGCACGTTTTCCGATCGCGCGTGACTCCGAACACCCATAGTCGAGTAGCATGCAAATGTTGCATCTGGCCTACGCCGGATAATTAATCGTGTTAAACCTTCTGAAACCTAATTCCGTGCTAGGTGTGCACTACCCCTGGTAACAAGACTTCGCCCTCTCGGCGTCGACAACTGTAACTAGGGTGTATGGATATGTTGTCCTAGGCCGAACGGGAGGGAATCGGCTACAGGACTAGGATTAACCTCACACAGGTGGTTTTGGTAAACGATGCAGTGCCGGAAGATCTCACGGAGAATTCGTTTGTTATAACGACTTGCTAGGCCGGCGAACACGGTGCTTTAATCTTAACGGGATTAGGGGGGGTCGGTTTGTAGTGTTGTTTGCTCCACCCAAACGTGCCGCGCCTGGCTTCTGGCGCATGGTTTCTCGCTCTTAAAGCTAGTAGGGGAATAATAGCCATAGCATCAGTCACGAGCGCTAGTGCTTTTTACTCTTTCGGTGATTTCGCGAGGGGGGGTATAAGTCCATTGACTTCGAAGTAAGACTACATAACAAGTGATGAGCTGTGAAGGATCACGTCTCAGAAGTTGGAAATTGTTGGAAACTGTGCTCTCATATTCTCTATTGCTGTGGTCACGAGTGACACCTTGTGACTGCATGCGTCACCCCCTGTCCCTTCTCAATATCCCCGTCCCTCTTCTTTTTCCCCCTCTCTTCTCTTCTTTCTTTTCTCTCTTAATCCCCTTCCCCTTGTTCAACTAGTAATACAAGTTGTTTGCTTACTCTGGAGACCGCTCTCCTTTTGAACTCGTAATACCGCTCGCTTCCACTCATACACTCCCGATACCTCACAACAGAAATGGTGATTCTGTGCCCAACACAAATCTACCCTAGTCCAAGGTTTCAGGGCAAATTGAACTAAAATTTCCAAAACCACACTCTGAATCAAAGGATCGCACACCGGTAGATGAATCAAAATTCGCCAGGCTAATTGGCCTAATGCAGGGGAAAGGGGGGATGCACTGTTCTGCTGATGAATTGTTCCTTTTGGGTTGGGTACTAACTTTATAGCTTTTATTCACGCATAAAATTTTTATGCTGGTACCGTAAGAGCTATAGCTAAAAGCTGCCATGCAGCGCTGACCGGATGCACGGCATTTACGGGTTTCATGCTTCAGCTTGTCAAAATCACATAAATACAAATGTTTGTGTAATCGCAATCCTAGATGATAGAAGTCGTATCCGCTAACCAGAACATAATCTACAGCGCTCTTTGCTGGTGAGTAAGATTTTCAGAATTGGAAGGCGCTAGCCCAGAAAATCCAGGTTTCTGTTTCGCATTCCTATGCGGATTTCTGTGCCCAATGCGCCAACACACAGTACACAGCTTCATCAGCCAAACAACTAATTTGCACCTAGCGCTCAGTTCGGCGATCGCTACCCCAATACAGAGAAAGTGCTCTGCTATCAGGCTGCGGATTAGACATTCGGAAGAGATGAGGGAATAAATAAAGGGCGCAGCAGTGCGAGCGAGACCACCGTGAATGAACAAATCAAAGCGAAACACCCTATGCCGAATGGCACAGGGCGTGAAAGAAACGACACCCCTACCCTCTACCGAAAAGCATAAGGTATGGGCAACAACACCGCCTAACCACATACCTCATAGGTAAGCGGTAAGCCGACAAGAAAATCGGGGGTACATAATATACAAAGTATCATATTATAATATCATTATATCATTATGATAGATATCTAGCCGATGCGCACCTTATCGATTAAGGATTCAAACCATACCGCAAGAATCGGGGTCAATGCTAATAGTCAGCCGATCCTACCCTTTTCCAACGAAATGTGTGAAATTCCCACCGGAACTGCCTTACGTTCCCTCTAAGTCATCATCATTCCATCTATGCAATACGAAGCAGTGCCGCCTACGACACACGAAAGAACCCGGGTTGGCCTGGATACCAGTGAGCAGCGAGATTGGGCGAACCCACGTGACCAAACAGCCGGATCTTCCGGCCCAATCCTCTACAACACAGGAAATAAGGCCTAACTCGGCTGCTTAGGGGACAAGTATCTACTATAAATCCTGAACCGATTGTCAGCAAGTGTTGCTATAGGCAGGGGGGTTATAATTGGCCCACGAGTGACAAGATGTGACTTTGGAGGAAAGCAACAAGGCGAGAACGAAGGCTGCGGTTGCCCCCCAGGCTTCGCTCTTGGGAATACTATTGAAGAAACTGGGCGAGCAAGTTGCTTTGATGAGATGTTTTTATGTTCTCGGGCTAGTACGGTAGAGAAATGACCTCCACCCCGGCGCTTAAAAGTATAACTGCTAGTGGAGGCCCTTCGCATGAGCCATCTGTATCAAGGCGCCACTACAAGTACAAACATAACCACCTCGCCGAGCCTAATTTAAGGTGTCGTACGATGACTGCTAATATCAGTTACTCAAGAGTTCGTGCATGGTCGACAAGCCAAAAGGAGCGGTGATCATCAGCATACCGATAGCACGTTAGGGGTTTCGACAGAAAATTGCATAGCCCGCCTTTTGAGTTGGAGCTCGGAGCTCCTGTAGTTCGGTGAGAATAGATCTCGGGGACCTATGTTGGGCCCGAAGTGAGGCGATCCCCGGGCACCGACGCATGGGCGTGTGGCTGAAGTTCCGCGCTTGGGGGATCCGCAACTATTGTGCCGGGATCGAGGAGAGGTGACACTGTTTGAGTTAATAAGAGGGGGGCGCGTGGCCCCATCAACTGAGACAGCGGCGCTCAAGGAATAATAGGAAGTATTATTATAGTCTACAAATTTATTATTCGAGAGTTGCCTAATAAGGTCCCAACAGCGCCACACCTGCAATTGTGGAATCCCCGGGCTTATTGCTGGTGGAGGCCACGCTACCGGCAGCTCTGTGGAAAATATCTCCGTCAATCAAGAGATTTATCGCGGCAAAATGGTACGATACGGTAGCTTCTCTCGCATGGGGGAGCCAGGTTAACGATCTCCTAAGGAGTGGACCCTGCCAATGGTGTCTTACTTACCTTTCAAACAATACCGTAACTAGCTTTTCAGCCAAGGATACAAGATAAGACGAAACCTAAGCCACTAGGACAGCACCCCCCACTCCGGCGAATGCTGATTGGTTAATTTTCAATGAGGAAATCGTCTGCCGATCTCTTCACTTGAAACATTTTAACACAGGAAAGCTTCCTGTTCAAGTTTAGTTCAAGTAGGGGGGGTTCGAGTGTATAGTACTCGGTACTGCACCATCGCACATACTCGAGTACATATGTGTGCGTGCATGATAATTCCCGCTGGTGCAGCCGTACTCTACAATATTTCCCACTTGCAAGTGAAGATGCATTTTCTTGGCTAACTTAAGGCCCGGAGGGTCCTGACAGAATTCTCAAGTGAGCGGAATCTTTCCTGGGTAAAACCCTCTACTATTAGAAGTTGATCTAACACTGGTACCGGTAGTATAGATCTCTCCCCTCATAATTCAACCAAAGGACTGCGCTGTAAAGTAGTTCCTACACAGTATTATGGGAGCTGCATCATCGCTTAAAAGCCGGTCGGTGAACATCAAGCGTCAACCCGCTTGAGAATAGTGGGTCCTAACCCCTTGGAGAGGCGCATGATAGCTTTCCCAGGGAAAACCAAAAAAAGAGTGCCACCAGCGGCTTGGGCAGAAGGAACGATGTTTTTCTTTTTCCCCTCTTTCTTCTCGTTAAGCTGGGGTGGTCCAGCGCCATAACTTTCCTCAGGAAGTTGACCGACAATGCAAAGCGCCTTCACGGTGTTAAAACTCAGGTGTTCTGTATGGACTGATGTACCTGAAGGTTTCTCTCTGAAGGACTCAGCGCCACCGAAAGTTTTCCAGGCCCAATACCGGTGGTACAATACCAGATAGAAGTTTGGTAAATAAAGAAAAAAAAGGGAAAACCCTATTGCTCCGAGTGAGCTATAAACTTGGATGTGGACCATGTGTCTTAATGTGGAATGACTTTTCTTCTCAAGAGGAAGAATAGTCCTTCCATAGACAGCAGAACTCGGGGTACCCGCAAAAACTGGTGAACCGGCCATATTAGATTGACCGTAGCAAGAATGAAATAAGGTTAAGCTAGTACGTTGAATTAAGAAGCGGCTAGGGTGAAACTAACGATTGCGTCAAATTAAGAGCCCTGAAAGGATTAGTACTAGCTACAAAGAGTTAGCCTATGTCGTCTTATTACGATTTCAAGACAAGACTATGGTAGAAATCTTATTTGAACGTACTAGCTTAACCTTATTTCATTCTTACTACGGTCAATCTACTTAATGTACTAGCGGCTAGCCGGTTCTCACCAGTTTTTGCGGTATCATACGAGGGGTTTGTTATTACCTGCATGCTCTAGCAGACATGCTACCTTGCCCCCGGCGCCCTTGTACCCCTGTACCGTACCCGTAAATGATACCCCAACCCACGGTTCTGGTGAAATTCGTAGTCGCTCATCATTGCTACAGGATACCCAAGGTTTGGGACCCGCAGGGAAGGGAGCTACGGTACGGGTATGATACCATACGGTAACGTGGTATCCCAACATAGTCACACCAACGTCCAACAGACCAACTCTAACTAAATGAAGTTAGACACCAGGGAGGAACGTCGAGATAGGTGAGAAGCATCCTGGCACCGGACTACAGCGGATTTAGAATGGGCGCTCAGATAGGAATAGATCACGGGCCGTACCAGTACTCGACTACATTTATTTAATCCCTGTGCCCAGGCACTTCTTGCCTGCTGCTTGTCTCCGGACTCCTTTTCAGCCGGGACAGATCTAGATTATCTCCGGGAAGGGGTGCGGCAGCTGGCCCCTTGACTTGCCCGTTCGGGCTATTATATTTTGTCCTCCTTTATCGCTGCTACCTAGTCTAGAACGGTATCTTCCGTTGGCGCAATTACTACCGATATTCAATACGAGATATCATGCAGTATGAAAACATGCCAAAGGAGCAGCCCTAGGAGGGGGGAGAACCCTTTCTCTGCAAGCAGTTGGAAGCCGGTATATAGCTGAGGGCGCCACCAAAGCACTATCTGTACGGTGCATAGCAAGTACTGTACTTGTCTCTAGCAATAAGTATCTAAAAGTACGGTTATTGTTTTACAACTACCTAGCTAGGGAAAACGCCGTCTCATTTTTAGATACTTTACGCCAGATACAAGCACTACCATCATATGATAATTCCCCCGCATAGCCAGAGGGTGCTCTAGTCGAAGACACTTCCAGAAGGTTTTTAGGCCAAGCTCCTTAGAGAGAGAAAACTGAAGATAAGATAGATGTTAGCTAGAATGGGGTGTTGTGGGGGAGGGGGGTCCATGATTTAATGAAGCGGGTACCCTACTCTACTGTACTCGATTCAAAGATGCAATCGTCGAGTATCGGATATGCGCGGATTAGGGTGTGTCTAAGACAGTCAATCCGGAGGCCAAATCCACGTTGTTGGCTTTTCACGGGATAGTCGGATGTCTCATACTTCCATTCTTATCCATAAGCACAGATGTCTCGAATCCTAATTGCGGGGGGGGCGGAGAAGGAATTGCACAATTTGCTTTTCTTTACATATCCCCTCTCCACCCGTACTCAGGAGATATCAAAAGTAGCTTCAATTGGTTAGAATACCAACAGCGACTCGAGGGGTGCAGACTGCCCCAGAATAATATTGTGGTAAGAGCGTAGCCCCTGGAGTCCTGCTGAGCGAGAGAGGCGGGGATCAGGGTCTGGGGGACTGGGTCCGCGGTGAGGGAGTCGTCCTTCGAGTAACCTTATACTTATCGCTAGCACTCGGCTACTGACTCTCCTCCAACGCTCGAGCAGGCCGCCCACCTCCTAGAATGGGATCCACTAAATGCGGAGCGATATGATCTCCTGAGATCTTCAATTACGGGCTATCCCAAGTCAATCCTCTGCTAGGGATATACCACCACTTTAGCTCGAACTAATATACTTGTACGCCCGAAATATTCTAGGCCGCCGTAGGCAGAACGGTGCGAACCCGGCCTGCCTTCTGATCAGCCCCCTCCTGTGCCTTACTACTGAACCGTGGCCCTGGTTGTTGTGCTCCCTGGGCACTCTACATGGTGTGGGCTAGCCAATCGGTGGATCGAGAAGGAAACAACCTACTTCCACGGACTACTGGCAGTTGACATCCACCACCATGCTAGCCACCACCGCTCAACCCAACACCTTGCAGTCCGTCTCACAGTCAGGGCACATAGTGCTAGCGGGATGTCAGCCTATCAACAAAAAAAAAACATGCGGCCACCCAGCCCGTGTTTCAGCCGTTGCAGAGTATTGGTAGACTCCGGAGGACCGACACCTAAGTCGTGGTGATATCTCCATGATATTCTGGAGGGAAGGTTAGAAAACACTACTATAAGACTCATACTTTGGCTCTCTACCCAGACCTGCTCTCTCTCTCTCTTTCCTCCCCCCCTTCTCTCTCCTTCATCATTCATCCTATCTCCCATCCTTCGAAGTTTAAATCAAGATAACACAACCACTGTTCAAAATGTCCCACTTCATTGAATCCCCCGTTTCCTCTAGCACCATGACATCCCACTCATACTCACGCTCAGAAAGCACCCTTCTCGAGAGCTACGTCCTCGGAGCAAGCGAACTGCCTGAGCCCACCATTACCACCAACGCTACTTCAAATTATTATGATCTAGGACACACTCCGACCGCCGCCGCTGCCGGAGCCACCACCGCAGCCATCACCACCGCACACCTCCTCAGCCACATACACCTCTCATCCAATACGAACCCGAGCCCCCCAAGCTATCAGACAATCCGCTACTTCCTCCGCCCCCCTACCCCCATCTCCCCCGCTTCCTCACAAACGATAACCCGGCCACCAACCGCCAGAGCCGACCTCCACGACCTCCACCAAAGCCTCCTACGCTCTCATGACCTAGACCTCCTCCTCCAAGAACAACCCTTGGTAGTACTCATGCTGGACGAACGCTGTGTCGAGAGCATCCCCATAGAAGAGTTCCTGCATGGACCATACTTTCCCCCCGAGGCAGGAGAACACGAACCCAGAGCGAGGACAGTGCAGAGCGGATACGCCCTACAGAGATTCTTGAACGCTGGGACGGGAGAGGAAGCCAATGTACTTTATGCACTCGGCGTCGGGAGCTAGTGTCAGGACATCCGGCACTCGAAGGAAGAAGAGAGTGAGGGTGAGTGACCGAACTAGTAGAGTTTCTCATTCTTTTTTAGTTGTTTTTTTTAAAAAAAAAAGATGATCTGATATCATGTGCGTATGTGTGTGAGAGAGAGGTATATAGTGCTGTAGTAGAATCTCTTTTTTTTTCCACAATACAGTCACTCTTGTCATCTAGTTGAATTATTCCTTTGGGGGCATCAGTGTTTGGGTTAAGGTATTATGCATTGCACCCACTTGTACTGGTACCAGTGGCTATAATGGCCCATCTATGATATTATACTGTAGATGCCGCCTGGGCGTGAACTTGAATTAGCCACAGTGCCGATAAAAGGGCGTTCATCGTACCAATCGACAGGGACCTTGGGCCATCCTACTGGCAAAGGTATTGTTCCAATGGAATGAGAATGGTGTCCGTCTGTTTGCCTTTCAAAGTGCGGAGGCTAAGGCCTGGTGATATAAGTCGACGGGAGTAATACCGTGCTGTGCAGAGCTTGTCCCATAGCGCACAAATATGATTGTAACGGGATCGATGGTTTCCGGTGCAAGACCTGTAGTCTTATTTTATCGGGAGTATTATGGCACCTCAAAACACTAATCCCAACAATAAAACAAAAACAAAAATAGTTATTTATTTATTGGCATCTTGTTTCCTCAATAGAGAAAAAACAAAATATAGCTTCTGAGAAGTTGTGGCCAGAAAAAAATAAAAAAGGAAGAGAATAACTACAACTCGCTATGTCCCTCCTCCTCCTTTTCCTCAACAACAAATCCAGCAGGCAGCTTCTCCTTAGTGCCATCGCCCAGCCTCGCAGCGTCCAGCCAAGCAAGTACGTCCTCCTCGCTATCTACATCACCGCCGAACCTTCTGAACCATCCGCGGCGCGCGTTCAACGCAACCAACTTAGTCCCGTCGCCAATCATGAGTAGCTTCTCCGCGAGTCCCTGGGCATGGGCAGATTCAGCTGAGAGAATGTAGACTTTGAAAGCGCCGGCGGGGCTACGGGAGAGGAGCTTGCTATAGACTTCTGTGAGGACGTCGGCGGGTGCTGAAGAGGGGATGATTGCCAGGATGCAGGCCTTTGACTTTGGTTGGAGACAAGCGGCGGTGAGGGAGTCTTGGTCTTCGAGAGTAGGGATTGTTGGTTTTGCTGTGAAGAGGGGTTAGACTATTGTAAGAAACGAGTGTGGAGGGCACTTACGTTTCGGGGTTGGAGTTTCTTTAGCAGTGGCGGTCTTGCTCTCCTGGGCACTGCCGGAGGTCTCCTTTCTGTTAGGCTCCGTTGAGGAAGTCTCCTCAGTAAGTGGCACAGTGGCCTGGAAAAACTTTAGCAATGCATCCTTCGAGAATCCACTGCCTTCATAAACTATTCCTTCCGCATCTCCACCTGGCAAGAGCACGATTGTGGGGTATTTGGTAATACTAAAGGCCTCGACTGCGTGCTTCTCCTTATCGCGGATCTGAGCAAAGCCCATGATCCCAAGATAATCAATTGCCAAAGCTTTCCAGAGGGGCGTGGTAGCACCTTTGTTGGTAAATAAGATCGCCTTCGCCGTTTCGTTATTCCCGGAGAGGAAGTCGTTAAATTTGGCGTCCGTGACTCGGGTAACATGGTTCGGAACGAGCTCGGCGACATGGCTGGCGATAGCACCGGCTTTCCGGGCACCCTGGTAGTCTTTTAAGCGTAAGTCGTTGACCCCTTCCTTCACAATTGGTCTTGTTTTGCTTGCGCACCCTCGATAATTGGTTTCCCCTTCTTTTTTCCCGGCTTGAAGACCTTCAATGTGGGGAACCCCTGTATCCCGTATTCTCCGCAAAGTCTCTTGTTATTTTCTTCATCGCAATCGATTGCAGCTACCTTTGCGAGGCCCTTGAGGGATTGCGCGGCCTTCTCGTATATCGGTTTAAGGTTCTGACAGTGTCCGCCTGCGGAAAATGTCAGAACACAAATCCACGTAAGAAAGCTCCAGGGAGAGGGGTAACTGACACCATGGCGCGAAGAATCTTTTTCATGGAAAAATTCTAGTTCAGCATCTTCAGAATACATCAAAAAAGAGGGGAAACCATGAGCAGGTTGGGCTGACGGGGGTTTTACTCGACAATCTGTCACCTCCGATATTATTAGCTCACCAGCTCATCAACAGCCCAACAACGATAGTATCCAAAACGAGAGCGGGCAACGCACAGAAGCATACTCAGTATTTAAAATCTCCTTCTCGAAATTTTTCGAATCAAGCGTGATAACCCCGCTAGATTTCCCATAAAAGGCATTCGCACTGCCAGCTAGGGCAAGGAACGTTGCGAGCGAGAGCTCTCGGAGGAGAACCATAGCTGTGTATTGTTTCGCTGATGAGGAGCTCGAGAGCAGTTATATTGGAAGAAGAAAAATGGAAGACTGAATAAAGAGGCAAGCAGAAGTTAAGAGTTGGTAAGGAGTGGTTTACATAGGCGGTGAAAATGCCACCTATGCGAGATCCGTTTAGAGATTAACTACCGTGGGGTTGATGAGGACACCTGGAAACTTTTGGACAAGATATTAGGGGAGTCTTGGCATGAGGCGAGGCAGCATAAGTTGTCAGGTTCCATAGAAAAAGGTACCCATACCCTAAACCCTTAAGGCACTTTCGAGTCATCCCAGCAGATAAACACCTCATTGCCACTAATCACCAGGATTAACATTCATCCCCATTATTATTTAACATTCGGGATGTTCCTATATGGATAGACTATTCCACGGATAGGCAAGTACAAAGGCCAGCTGCTATCGTGGATAAAGAAGGTATGATACCAATTGGTTGCAGAGAAATTTCAATCTGCAACTCATACTCGTAATAGAGCAGCAGAACACCGCGTAGATCAAGGTATGATAGCTTCCCTCATGATTTATGCTTCTAGCAAACTACAATGGCTAGGAATAAGGGTAATATAAAATATACAGCACTCTTAGCATAGTAGCTTATAAGCCAATCAAATACTAGGGATAAAGTTTCCGAACAGTTAATTTAGGTTAGTTAACCCGCAAAATAAACCCGTAACTCAATGCCGATTCGGCGCGGGTTTAGTATTAGCTATAGTTGATAGGAATACAATACTGGTAACCCTGTTCCGCACGAAATCTTTATCCCTGACTTGTACTTATTATCTAGTGCTCCTACCGGATTTACTTTCTAGATCCAGTATCGGGGGTCCGGAATGATAGCTACCAAGTTCAGCTCTCCCAAGCTATACTGGGTCCGGAAAGCACTATTCTCTCTCGGTGTGTCTCTGATTGCTGAGATCACCGATAGTGGATCTAGCGGGTAGATACGGTAGTTAGTTCGTAACACCTGGTAAAAACGTTGTTATAATAAGGTTTCTATAATGCTACCAGTGCTCCATACCAGCACAGCTATATCTCAACTATTTCTCTCTACCTTTGGTCTCTTCAAGCTATTTGATTCTTAGATCTACTTACTGTTCACATTTTGTGAAGAATCTTCCCATATTATATAGCCTTTTTAAATAGAAGCTTAGCTATAACGGGGGGGCACTTCGGACGCTGTGTGGTTCGCCCGTGGGCAATTGCTTGTCCTCTATATTCCCTAGAGAAAGAGGTGGCACCATATCTCCGGACGATTAGGGACCATTGAATATATTAGGGCTAGGTTAGGGCTTATAGGAAACGGGAGGTGACGGGAAATCCTTGCTCCGCACCGATATTAGCGGATCCGTTGTGGTCTTGACCCTACCGCGCCCTGCTCAAACCATAACAAACCATCCCCTCGACCATACTCGAACTCACGCCGTTGGGTAAAAGAGTCACTACAATGTCCGGTTACACTCCTATCAAAAGGAAGCTCTATACCCTCGTAATGCCTTTGGACCTCGAGAACAAGCGTATTCTCCTTGGTTATAAGAAAAGGGGTTTTGGTATGGGGAAATGTGAGTCACGTCTTCCTTGTTTGGGTGAAATTGGAGAAATCGGGTATGTGGCTCACAGCAATGATAGACAATGGCTTCGGTGGAAAAGTGGAAGAGGGTGAAACCGTTCTAGAGGGAGCCATTCGTGAGCTACAGGTTTGTAGACCTTGGGCTTACCCGCATTTGTGAGCTAAAGCTAAGAATGATAAATAGGAAGAATCTTGCATCAAGGGTACAGACCTTTCGTACCATGGAATTTTGTTCTTGGAAGCAATCGCGGATGCAACTCTACCGGTCTTAGAAATCCACGTCTTTACAGTAGCCAAATGGGAAGGAGAACCTGCTGAGTACTTGCCCCCCCCCCATTTTCTTACCTCAATCAATTGACTCTAACCTCCTCCTCCTCATTTAGGACCGAAGAGATGAGACCAGAGTGGTACCCAGCATCCCCGGATTACACTAGCTCCGTGGTTGGTGAAAAAATACCATTCACCCAAATGTGGGAGGAAACAGTGGAGTGGTTACCTCTTCTGCTGGATGCGTATTTTGGAAAGGACGGCGGGGTAGAATATGGGAAACAGAAGCAATTGGTCCACCACGTCACTTTTGGAAGCGCGATGAATCCTGAGACGGGGCTCGAGGATGTCTGGCATGGAATGTTGGACAACTACTTTGTCTGGGTTGAAGGTGAGGAAGGAATACCAAAGTTGGAGGATTGGAAGAACGAAGCACGCGCTGTCTGGGTTGAAGAGAGGAGGAAAAAGAGATTTGGACTTTAAGGGTTACTTCTATAGGATATGGTTCGTTTGCCTGGCATGTACTGTACCACAATACATTTTAACCGAGTAATCTTCCACCGACGAAATATCCACATTTTCAGGTGACAAGCTATGGGTGACTTTTCATGATGAGGACTATGAGGACTTCCGTCCGAACATTCTACGGCAGGAGCAAGTGCAATAATGCAAGCACTTCATCAAGTTTGTATCTGCACTTGCAGATGCAAGTAGGCACAACCTTCCGGTGCCAGAAGGCCCGCATATCATTTCCAAAGCCCAGTGTAGCGATGATGCGATCAAGAGGGTTTACTTTGGGACTGCGGAAAATTTTCCTGCTATCATACGTGGAACTGTGCTTTTACCAAACTTTCACTTTCCTAGCAGAGTTGATAGGGACCCAACCCCTTGGGGAGCCTTCCTAAGAGCTGTCAGCGACCATTATATTATGTAACACCGAATGCTTTCCATTATCCCGAAAAGTGAAGTACTCTTGAACAATCACTCAGAACTTGCTGTGATACACAGCCGTGGCCACGGTGTCTCCGCTTCGAAGTTTTGAAAGCTCCTTTTCGAGTCCCAGTGTCTCGTGCCATGATACCTACCATAGGGTCGGCAAAATATGGGCCGGCCTATAGTGCCAAGGTGCCCTTCTAAACACAAGATATCACTTGTGGGGTTTTGTGTAGACGTAAAGGCGGGATATAGTAACCAGCGCAAGTAAACCTGAGACACCAGAGTTGATTTTGACGGAGGAAAGACGGATTTAGTGTCGCGCTATGGTTGACTTTACCGACGGTTTGTGCACTCGCCGCCGCAAGAGATTTTGTCAGAGATGTGGATTAAGTTACACTAGAATATTATTCTGGACACAAAAATACCGAAAGTCGAAAAATACTGGATCTGCAGTCTAAGAAGAGTGACCACGTGCTGGGTTACCAGCCTCGGTGTTCCTGGCTCCAAAGCCCAAATTCAACGTCATTCCGTTCCGTCAGGTCCCCCCCCTTTACAAGTATCATACCATCCAAGCGCCAAACATCTGCCCCTATCCTCTTGTCCATGCTTTACAGATCCTTCTAACAGAGAATGTCATTCCTATCACGCTTGAACATAATCCCCCAATTCCCAACCTATCCTGGCCCTTACGATGTTGGCTCGTTCGAGCTAGAGATTCCGGCATCGTCACTAGAGCCAGCCTCCAAGGCGCCGCCACCGGACACTAAGGTCGAAACGGTACAGTTTCGGGTTTTCTACCCAGCAGAAAAGTCCGATTCGGCCACGAGAACGGGATGGCTTGGTAACACGGCAAAGAAACCCGTCAGGTGGCTTCCGGAACCGTACCAGCGGGAGTACCTGAGCGGTTATGCACGATTTCTGGGAGTAAGTTCTGGATTCGCGGAAGTAGTTTCGTATGTTAGCTCTTCTCCCCTGATGATCCGGAATAACACAGAATAATTCTAATCGAGACCAAGCATAAAATAGATATCTCCCCCGAGCGCTCTACTATATTTCGCTCCCAGCGGCAGCCAATGCACCGTTACTAGGGGGAAAATTACCGGAGTTTAGATTCCCAACTATGGTTTTCTCGCATGGCCTTGGTGGGACGAGGCTGGCCTATTCGCATATTTGCGGCTCTATCGCCTCTTATGGAGTGATCGTAGTTGCACCCGAGCACCGTGACGGCAGCGCGCCGGTTAGCTTTGTCATGGTGCCGGCGACGAAGGCCACTCACGCTTCTGGAGGGAAGTCTGAAGCAGGGGGGTCTGGTATTAACGAAAACTCTGAGAAGGCTTCAGTGAAGGACACAAACGGCAGGGTTCAAGTAGATTATAACGCCTATCCCCATCAAGTCTCTGAAGAAACAGAGAATGGGAGAAACAGGCAGCTTGAGATTCGTTTGTGGGAATTAAGCCTTATATATTCAGCACTCTCTAAAATCAGCACCGGAACGGTCCCTGAGGGCACGGTTATGTCTAGCGACGAAGGAGAAATCAAAGAAGGAACATTGGGTCTTGAGGCAGAAAATCTGTTATCGACTTTCAAAGGAAAGTTAGATGTTAAAGACCCGGGAAAGTTAATCTGGGCTGGTCACTCCTTCGGTGCTGCGACCATGATCCAGTTTCTCAAAAGCATCTATTACCCACCTCCGACAAAGCCGTCAATAAAGCCTCTCTTCGCCCCAGACGCCTCTCTTCCCCCAAATACCCTCGATGCTCTGCCACTTAGTAAACAAATAACAGCTACATCGCCTCTCCTCCTCTTGGATCTGTGGTGTCTGCCACTGCTAGGCAAGCGAACAAGCCACTTGTTCAAACAACCTCTCCCACAAATGTCGAATAAGCCAAACCTTGTCCTAGTAATAATGTCTGAACAATTCTTCCTCTGGAAAGAAAATCTCCGTGGTGTGAAGCGCATCCTCTCCCAAGACCCGGGCCAGAAGAGAGGTACACCCCACCACGAGATCTTCGAAAAATGGGACGAGGAAGACACAGGGGATACCGCCACTCACCAGATATCAAAACCCTTCCATCCTAACAAGGACCTCCTCTCACCACCGGGATCTCCGACCCTTGAATCCTCTTCGACCCCCGACGAAGGCGGCCAAATTATACCGCCAACGGCCACTCCTTCACCCATTCCGGAAAGGCAGCACGAGAACGAACAGCGCGTGGCTAAAAATAGAGAACCACGCCTTTACTACGCCAGAAAATCCGCACACCTATCACAGAGCGACTTTGGGATACTTTTCCCGGTGGTTGTGCGCCATGCGGAGAATCCGCAAAGGATATTAGATTTAAACGTCCGCGCTACGATTCAGTGGCTTCGCGAGGCCGGGTATAGCGATAGACTTGCAAAGACAGAACACTTGGAAGAGCTAGTCCATGGCTTATACCTCAACAGGGATGACAAGGGTAGGGACAAGGACAAGGAAGCAGAGAGCAAGGAAGGCGATTGGAGAATATGGGAAGACGGAGACACGGGTGTGGAAGGGTGGGGAAGGATTGATCTCGCAGAGGCGGACGTTCCTGAAACCCAAACTTAGTCAAGTGAGAAGCCAAAAACAAAGCAGGTGGCAATTGGTTGGAGATACCTATAGGGTTTTACGCTAGACTGTTATTCTTGGGTTCTTTCTTTCCTTTTCTTTCCTCCACCACTGCTTTCTTTTACTTGTGTTAGGGCACAGTCGAACCTCACGTTCTGGACGACAAAGGTCCAATGAATACGCCTGGTACAGCGAGTGATCCGAGACAACAGGTCAGGTTTTGCTGTGAAATTTTTTTCTCTTTCTGAATCTACAGCATTTCGTACGGAACAGCGAGGTTGGACTGCACCTCGCGAAGAGCAAAAAGATGGGACCACTTGCACGGACCCTAGTTTTTTTTTCTTTTTCACAGGGATTATACTTGCAGCTAGAGATCTATCGGTCACCTTGGATGACGTTTATTATTGCACTCCAGTGCTCTACGAATGGGAAGAGGGAAAGTCCATGTAATGAGACTGCACCGCGATGCCCATCAACGTTTGAGCCTTATTCCAGCCTCGCCTCTCGCCCCATTGCACCGCGCTTTGGGACTGCGTTGCTTTACCCACAAGTAGCTAGTCCTGTCCGCCAACTAGTCATAAAAATAGCAGTGGACGAGTTAACGAGGTTGTCATAGCTCCTCACTCGCTAGTGATAATTCCTTTCTATTCTCCTAAAGTCCATTAAGCTCACCACTACATAATCCCAGTAATTTTATTATAGCTTAGAAAAGAAAAAGAAAGAAAGAAATTCGAAGGCCGCGCCAGACGAAAAGAAATTGACATGAAAAGGAAGAGGGAACAGGGAAAAACGAAAATCAAGAAAAAAATAAAAAATAAAAAACCCATAGACTTCCAATGTAATTCATTTTCCCTTTTCCTCGGAGGTCCCCCGATCCGTCCGTTCGTACGGTAGTCCCTCTTTCCCAAACATCTCGAGATGCCACCGAGTGAGGCCCGCCCCAAGTTGCGTAAAACCTCCCACTCCCCTCCCCTCACAAGCGCGAGCCCGGCATAGTCTCCCACCCGAACCTCTCGGCGAGAGCAGTGTCGATCCGCTCGGGGGGGAATCGGACAGTCTGCCCCTCTAGGGGTGCCCCGGAAAGCCGAGTTCGGACTCTTCGCTCAGCAATGGTGAGCGAGCGAATATCTGGCTGGGGGAAAAACTTCGAAACGTGCCTCGAACGTGGCGCAGAAGGAGGGAGTGAAGATCCGCTAAGCCACCGAGGGTGAGGAGGGGTGGGCAGGTGGGTAGTGGTGATGGTGATGGCAGGTGATGGTGGGGGACTGTGAGCGCCCGTTAGTAAAGTTCAAGACAAAAAAGAAATTGAAGCGGGCGAGGGAGTGGGTTACCCCCTGGGGCGTTCCTCCACATATTCTTCTGGGTAATCATCGAATGCCCGCCCTCCTTGCTTGTCCACCTGTTCCACTTCTGGCTGATCACTACCAGCTCGCTCAAAACATCGCCACGGAATCGCCAATTCCTCCTCTTCTTTCTCCTCCTTCTCCTTTTTCTCCTCCTCCCCTCCTAAATCCACGAACCGCCAACCAACCTGCAATATCAATTCCCCTGCCAATATCGCCACCCCCATCGGGGATGACACAAAATCTGCATTCGGCGGGAATCTGGTACTGCGGGTAGGAATCTGAGAGCCTTTGGTTATAGGCAATAGTTTATAGGGCCTTGTAGTTATCGTCATACGCATATCCTCGTCCACCACCAGGACGAAGCAGAGTTCTTCTGACGTTCCGTCCCGAAGGGCCCTTTGGAGCCCAGTGCTGAGATAGTGTATCGAGGGCATAGCTTGAAAGGGAGTGGGGGTGTGTGGAGCGGGAGGTGAGTGAGTGATATGGTATGAAAGGGGGGGTGGTGGAGCGGGAGGTGAGTGAATGAGATGGTATTAAGGGGGAGCAGTGGAGGGTAGAGGTAGCGGATGTTTATTATATATATAAGCATCTGAGGAAACAAAAGGTCGAGAGGATATATATAAGGTAGGAAACTGTTCCCTACAGGCTGAGGCCCGGGCTCTCTTCCCCTACCGAAGCGACAACTTTTTTCCACCCGCAAAAGGGCTCTCTCTCTCTACCGCAGGGCAAAATTCGCGGGTCTTCTCTTCCAAGGTATGATAGCCAGCACACGAGTGAGGTGTTTTGACAATGCCCTACCGACCTCAGCTAATATTGCACCAGAGTTGAGTTTAATTTATTAGAAAAGCTTTCTTAGAAAAAAAGAGAGAGGGAGCGGTTGCAACTAGTCGGGTCACTACTAATTTAGTTGGTTGATTCTAGTTTAGTCAATTACTTGGCTCAATAAGAAACCCAAGAAACACAGCGAACTTTTCTGAAGCCGGTCTGCCATAGCTGCGCCACAGTTTTTTTTTTTTCACCCGCAGTGCATGCATTGAAGCTTTCGCTGTCCACCACAGCAGCTATATGTTTCTCCAGTCTCTTTCTTTCACGCCGACACTGCTCTGATAGAAGAATCCATTTGCATATGCACTCTCCGACCGTAGGTGCGTGGCTTCCCTCGCTTGCCGGTTTGGGGCTGACTGCAGAGAGCCGACTCTGCTTGCTTTCAAACCGTTGACTTTGTCAAGCCCTCAGCCTTATCACGGGGCCAGGTACTACCGGTACTATCATACTGTGCATGAACCTTTTTAAGTTTGCGCGCCTTGGCTTATATTTTTTTTCTTTCCTTTCTCCTCCTTAATCGCCTAGAAAAAAACAGCCGACGGAGGTTAACCCGCAAAATAAACCCTGTGCCGTACGAAAGCTTTATCACTGGCACTTGTAACAGTATCATCAATAGGTTACTGTGCCGTAGAAGGCCCCCTTCTCACTCTGGCTCCAAACCCCCGTGACGGGCGTTTCGCAACCTGCCAACGCACCCGACCCCGAACTACAACACTATATATCGAGTATCCCGCTGTTAAATTGCTAAAGAAATGCGTATTCTAGAATCCCGCCTCCATTAATGCGTAACAACGTGTGCAGAATGTGTGCAGGATGTGTGCAGCATGGAAGCCACATCCGAGAAACAGTGGCTAACTCTTAGCCAGACAAACCACCTAACATCCAGTACGAAGATGAGGTCCTTTTCTCGGCCCTTCCCCATTGTACTTCTAGCCCAGTCAGCGGGACGGGGCCCTCTTTTTTTTCATTTCAGGCAGCAAGGAAAAAACAGGGCCGGAGCCTCCCGTCCCCCAGAGCCGGGCCTGCTGTCGAGTGACGTATGATGAATATTACTTGGTCTAGACTTAGGCTTTGATTTCGAAGCACCAAAAAACAGGGTTCTATGGTGTATAATTTAACTCGAGCCCAAGTAAACCAATGCTCGGAAAGCCCGAAGGCGAGCTGCACGAACTAATTCCAACTCTGCTTCACCAGCTCGTGTAAGAGATTTCTCATGACAATGTCACATGGCTAACACTACCTTTGTTATAGTCAGCAAAACCTTGGCCTACCTGGGCAAAGGGATTTCCGGGGGGGGGGGCCCGCGCCGGGCCGCGGGGGGGGGGGGGGGGGGGGAGGGGGGGGGCGGGGGGGGA
>Ga0307513_10000753_pt1 | contig 46741 bp, 34 predicted proteins | sample 15_EM_MG_FD_202174 | JGI IMG/M metagenome (GOLD analysis project Ga0307513, IMG submission 202174) | Populus trichocarpa ectomycorrhiza microbial communities from riparian zone in the Pacific Northwest, United States - 15_EM | ecosystem: Host-associated > Plants > Roots > Unclassified | place...
CTGATTTATTGTTCTGCAGCGATCGGATCTCTTCAGGTCTGAAAAGCCCCATTTTACACCTCTTCCAGGTCTCGCTACCCACCTGGGTGTCCAAGACTTTTAGGTTAACAGAAAATAACCTGTTTTCTTGCCACCTAGGTCTCCTTGCGCAAACTCTCTATTGCCGAAGTTTTTCCCGTTGGGTGGTCCGCGGCTGATTTTGGCCAGGCACTATCAAAATTGGGTGTGAACCCCGTCTTATGTGTTGTCACACCAGGGCTATCGCTAGAGTTTCAAGAGAAAAGAAATTATTTTGCATACTTTACTCGGGGGTGTACGTGGGTGATCGGACGGACAGGGGTCAGAAAATGTATGTATCAGCATACGTTTTCTGACCCCTGTCCGTCCGATCACCCATGGACACCCCCGAGTACAAGTGCCATTGCCCATGGGGAATGTTTTCGTATAAGACAGGGGTGGTTTACCACCAAAATTATCCCTGTCTCGTACGAAAATGTCACCCGTGGTACTTGTACTACTTTAGTATTAGGGAACTCTAGGGAAGGCATGCAGTGGAAACTGGAGAGGTTGGGCCTCGCGCTGAGACGCCCAGAATTCCCCACTTTAGGTGGAGGGGAAACCATGAAGGAAATTTTTGACTTTCAGCCCACCGCTAAGACCTTACTAGCAATAGCGCGAGGCTCAATTATTCTAATTCTTATGGTAGACATTGGTAGACATTCAGATTATTGAAATTGAGGTCCCTAGTTACCCGAACCCCCACAAAACCTCCCAAGATCCTCATCGTATTCGGTAAGCTCCTCGGCAACCCACTCCCCCGTCTCGGGAACGTACACTGCCTTTTCCTTAGCATAGGTATAACACAGCAAATCCCCATGCGTATCCATGATTTTCGACAATGGCACCATCGGCGCCTCCTCATTGAGCCCAATCTCAAAGTCCAACGTGATATTCGTCCCGCCGGTGAGATTCCCAAAGGGCATGTAACCCTTGAGGGCGGGACCCGTAGCCTCTAGAAGTCTCACTTCTGGGTCGGCATACTGCCATTTCCACCATTCGTGGTCAATGCTAGCGTGATGAAGGTAGAATAACGGATCTCCAGGGCTGGCATAAACGTCCGACATCTGACCAGCTTCCCCGCCGACGGATAAGTGACCTGCTGTGTGGGTGCCGGCCCGTTCTACGATCAATCTGCCATCAAAAACACCCTGTTGAACTTTCCAATCAAACCCGACGAAGGTAGTCTCGCAGTGGGGGAGGCGTGCGAACTCTTCTTTGAGCCTTACAGTTGAAAGGGAGGGGGTAAAGTCTCTACGGAGACAAAGGGGTCTTTTGACGGTCGAATTAAATGGTCCCATGTGGAGAGTGTAGTTACTGAAGGGACCGTCATAGACGCAGCCACCGCCGGTGCGGTTAGCGACTCTGAAGAAGGGGTGTGTAGTGTTGCTGATGTATGGCCCGTTGCCCCCGAAGCCGGTTGTGGGAGACCAGAGAGGAGAGTTGATAAAAGCATAGTCTGAGGCCGAGTCGAGAGTCCAGTCCCAGTAGCTTTAACTTTCATTTAGTATTGGTCGGAGTCAACAAGAGGAAGTGAGAGGGGAGAATTACGGTTGTGCACCGCCATAACCACATTCCTCTCTCAGAGCCTTCTCGAAGGCCCAAACCATGTATCGGTGCCAGTGATGAAAATGTCCCTGTAGTTGGAGAAAGCGAATCATCATATCAGCCTTTGGGCACATCTTATAGATCTCTCCCGCCAAAGAAATAACATACAACACCGTGGATGAAATCTGCTTGACGAATATGCAGGCTTTGGAAGTCGTCATATCGAGTGATTGCGCCCGGGACATCATCATTAGTTAAAGCAGGCCTTTTCTGCATGCATAGAACGGCATCAATATATGCCTTTTTCTCTTCATCCGGCAAGAGACGCCTGTTCCCAATTGTGAGCCTCTCAATTAAATAGCAGTGAATTGTATAGAGGGTTTTGAAAAAATAAAAATACTTACCATTCCCTGCGGACAATCGGATTCTTACACTTCCTGTCATAGGAATGAACCTCATCGGAAGAAGTCACAGCACGACATACGACGAGGGGGCCAACAAGTAGCAAGAAATTAAAGAGCCGAGATAACTGCATTTTTGGCAAATTAAAATTTCCTCTGATGATGTGTAGTGAGCGAAGAGAGGGAAGGACTGCGATGATAAAGAGGGAGAGTTGAAGAGGCATTTATACTTTCCAAGTTGAATTTTGTACAAATGCCCTGTCGGAGTGCGAGGCAAGGCAAAGTCCACAGCTGCAGATGCCCTTTTTTTTGGCCCAATTGTTAAGAGCTCCTGTTGAGAGTGATAGACTGTGGGTTCGGGTGAGCGGTGGTGGTTTACTTCTGGATCTGTTAGATTTACTCTTTATCTGCCGGATAGACTAGTTTTTCTGCTTCACCACCTCTCCCGTCGTTAGACTACTCTTGCCTTTTTCTCATCTCTTCTCTCTCCACAATCTTCACGTCTCCCATTATGGATGCGTTTTTCAAGAGGATCATCCCCATATTCATCATTTTTCCTTCTGCCCCTGTCTTTGTTTCATATGTCGCCAGCTCCGGGCTCTCTTCCCTTCCCTTTCCTATTGTTTTCCCGCCTTTCTGGATCGAGGATAGAAATCCGCTCCTATCCCCTGTAACGAATCGGGCTTACTTTCTCCCTTCTCAGCCACCCACGTCCGCAGGTGCCGGCGGAAAAGCAGTTGTCTAGTTTGGTGATAGTTTCTCGCTAGCTGTACTTAGAGATTCTATCCTAGAATTTGTGCTGGTTGAGTCGGTGGAATATGAAAAGGTATATGCAGAGGTGGTACGGTTGGAGCGCAATCTAACGGGAAAATAAATGGTGCAGTGAGCACCACGGGGTCGTTATATTTATATTGATATAATTTGTGGATAAAGGTCCCGAGCAAATACCAACGCCTTCAGACTCTATGCCCATTGGTACCTTATTAACTCGAAATATTGAACATATCCCGGAGAGGGTGTTGTCTCTATTTTGAACAAAAGTTCCCCAGAAAGCCTGGCTATGAACAAAAGCGGAGTGGGAAGATCTGTTTGATTGCTGTCAAGAGACCTCGAGCCCCCTGTTAACTTACGAGCTTCTCCAAGTCCGCTTGTCTCAGGCGATCAAACTCTGCCAAGACGCTACCCAACTTTTAGAGTTAATGTGGTAATTCTTTATATCATAGATCTGCGAGCATCCCGAAGGGAGGCTTTTGGGGACGCTTTCACTGATAAACCTAGCTTTCTCACGTGCCAATCCTACTGATCCTACTGCAGGGGGTTCCTATCGTCAATTTATCCTAGGAGGGTTAGCACTTAATAAGACAGGGTTTATCGGTATAATTGGGAAAGGAACACTACCGGTGCTCGTAAGGCCGTGAAGTTTGCGCAATACGAGTACTCGAGTAGAGGGATCTAGTAGTACCGTAGGCTGATACCCCTTACCGACTTCTCTAAGAGTGTGCAAATTACGCACATATGAGGGAAGGAGAATGGGCGGAAAAGTAGGGCACATGGGTTTGTAAATACCGGTAATGGGTTAGTTGAAAGACCGGGATTACGAACCTGGGCTTCATCGGAGCTGTTGAGGCAGATAAGGCTGACTTGACATATGGCCAGCAAATTGTTGCGAAATATTTGGGAGGAAAGTAGGAACGAACCTCGATATGGACGCCCGGAATGGTAAAAAGGAAAGGGTCTAGGGGGAAAACTGGCACCACATTGATACCACTGCAATGATGCCATTAGTGGCCCGGGTCAAGATATTTCGAGTGTTACTGCAATAACTCTAGAGTTAAGAAATTCATCTATCAAATTTTCCCCGAATGCCTCCACCCTACATGTTGTCTGTTTACGATTAACTACGGTAACCTTTCCTTTTACATTGTAGTTGCCCGTCCTGGTGTTGTTGACATCCCGAGCCGCAGAATCCTTGTCCACCCTAACCGCCTTAGCCTTTTGTCCGAATAAGTACGAGTAACCATGGACCACCCTAACTCATTTCCGGCGATCATACTGTAGATCAATAACCAGATGCTGGCTGGTTCTGTATTTAGATTTCACTTTCTCCATTAAACTTGCTGCTCATATTTTTTCGAAAATCTTAGGTCGTACTCGTACTTGTACTCGTACTGTACTCGGGACAAGGGTATTTAGGGCCCGGTAGCACAAGCACACTCACGCAGCGTATTACTTGAGAAAACCCAGAGCGAGCGAGTGCGTGTTGTTGCCGGTCCCACTTCTCGCCGACGCCGAAAAATACTCACCCTTCATCACTCGAACTTCCTAGTCCGGCTCAGTCCGCATACAAATGTCACACCTTGGTAACGGAAGTGGGCCCCACTTTGTCTACCCCCGGGTGCATCTTGGCGGTCGTGTTTATCTTCTTCCCACCCTACCTCCCACTACGGTAGTGAGGAGCAAGGATCGATGGAACCCCTGCCTCTTTTACCAAGATTACCATTTAAACGGCTCCCCTTGCTGGCACTCGACCAAACTAATTTCGTCTCCGTTGTTGTGGTTGCAGTCGGAAGAAGACAAAGGTCTCGCTATCCTGGATCCTAACGGACGGAGGCGAATGGAGGGGCATGGAGGTGAATATAGGGTAGTGTCTAGTCGGGCCCTCTGTTGTCCCGACCCGATATAGCGGGATTTAGAGAAAGTAAATAATGGGTGATAGCGTGCCAGCACTCGTGTCTCCGCGCCAAGATTGGCACTCGTTTTGAAATAGCCACCACAAGCCCACCAAACGTACAAGTATGGTGTTCGTGGTGTTTGAAAGAGTCTGGTGAATCCCTTCGTTTGTTCCCGAATTCCGCAGCTTTTTAGCGTTGCCGTAGCGTTGCGATCAGCAATGACTAGTCAACCTTGAACCACCGTCATGTTTAGACCCATTCACAATGTTGGACACTAATCTACCGTATTTGCCCACTCATGATAAGGAAAACGCCTTGCTTGAGCAGCAGCGTAGTACTCGGAGGAAACAAAATCAGCAGAACTCAGCATGCCCATGATTAACACAAGATTGTCTGCGTGTATTTTATCCTATCACTCAAATAGGTTTGGGTCTACCATTTTAAACCCGGGTGGGTGCCAGAGGTTTAGGGGATAATGGCCAATGGCATAGCTAGCCATACGCTTATTGGTATCGCGCTCACCTAAGTGTCGTTGACACACAGCTAAGGGCAAGCCACGGAATCAAACGAAGGGATGGTTCTAGTAGCCAACGAATGCCATATATGAGAATAACCTCACACTTTACAACAACATTGAAGGCACATATGAAGTCTAAAGACATAATTGTTAGTCTGAGCATGCGGAGGGGATATAGGTTTTAACGGAGACACGAGTATATCAACTGACTATCATAGCATTGAATTTTGTGAAGGATGGGTATGGTCTGTGGGGTTCTTTGGGCTGTTTGGCAATTCATACCCTTCAGATTCCAGTCTAGCATACCTTCGAAATGTTGGCGTGCCAAACACCCCCTTAGTACTGAATCCAATGGGAAAAAATAATCGATAGGGGATGCGGGGGCAATAATATTATGTGACAAACCATTCCGAGAAAGATTCCGGATTGCATTCTTAAAATTTCGTATGATATGTAACCATGCCAGTGGGTATACCGATAGGTTAGGTGCAGGATATACTCGAGTAGAGGTTGTATAATAGGTTTTGAGCTATTAATATATATGTAGCCAGGAATTAGATTACAATTACTTAAAAGCCTACTTGCAGAGTGTGACTAAGTGTGGCTGACACGACATTTTTAAGTCACAGTCACTCCCGCTGAAAACCTGACTTTTCAAAATTGATAACTTGAGCAGCCACTGAGGGTCTGTTTGGCAAAAACGGAAGAAGTGGTGACCGTTTCGTTGCGAAACGGTTGTCATCCACGGCTGTCGCCAACGGTCACGAAGGTTCATCCTGCCCCCGTTTTGAAACGGAGGGGTTGATACGATACCAGTTGTGCCAGAAACGGAAGGAAATGGTCATTTGGATGGGCATACGGAACGGAACCGTCGTATCCAAACGGGCCCCAAACCAATTCGAAAAAAAATCCTAGGCGCTACTCTCTTCCTTCTTCTCTAGGTCGCCTACCGTAGGTTTGTTTGAATTATTTTGGTGGTTGTGGAGGCTATCTAATTCGAAAATTAGAAAACCCAGTGCACATTTTTGGACGGCCCAAACCGTGCAGGCAACACCGAGTGCACCTGTCTTGCCCTAGCCAAGCACGCTTTCTTTGTCTCGGAGGCCCCGGGCAAACCGCTCATGGGGAGGATACATTGAAACCTGTTTCAATACAAAAGACACTAGAAAAAAGAGAATAAAGGAGCCTCTCAATTCTTTTCTGAACCCGCATGAATCAATTTTTTCCAGCTCTCGCCGCCAATTTTGTCTGAGAAATCTCTGATATCCCTCACCAAGGCGTCTGGGGTCTCGAGGGACGCAAAGTGCCCGCCTTTTGTGTGCTCGCGCCAGAATACGATGTTCTCTGCCACACGGCATTTAGCCCATCCGGGTGTGCAATATCCGATGTCTGTAGATCGTTAGCGGAGCGCGAAGAGCGAAATGGGAGAATAGGGGAAATACGAACCCTTGGGGAAGGACGAGGCACCAAAGTACACCTCTGGAGGTATTACCCTCTTGAGGATATTAGCATTGACGTCTATAAGACCCTCTTTATAGAGATTTGCGAATGCGCTGTTTCCGGGAAGGATGTACATCTGAATACAAATGTAAGTAAAGCTTATCTAGAGGAGGGGCAAGATGCTAACCATGCAAAGAGTAATAACCTCATCCTCCGTCCACTCATAATCATCCACCAAGGAGTCAATCTTATCCCTAATCCAAGCGGCGAACCCAAGTGGCGAATCCACAAGCGCGAACGCGATGGTCATTGGCTTTGTGCTCATTATGTCCGCATATCCGTTCTCCTCCTTCCTCCACCAAAGCATCCGGTCAACCATCTTCTTCTGGTAAGGCGTCATCCACCGGGTTGCAAGATAGAATAGTTCAAGCGGATTCCTCAGGGCCGAAGGGGGTAGCGCGACAATAAAGTTTAAATGCACGCCGATACATGCTGTTGGATTATCCGCCGCGAGGTAGCGGCAAATTATCGATCCCCAATCCCCACCTTGAGAAATGTAGTGGTCATACCCAAGTATCATCATCAGCTTGTGAAAGACCCCAGCGATCTTCTCGGGTCCGAAGTTCTTGGCCTTTGGCGCGTCGGAGAACCCAATCCCGGGCAGAGATGGAGCGACAACGTGAAAAGCCTGCGCTTTCTCAGAGGGAGGATGTGTAAGAGGAGTTACGATCTTTTCGACTTCCAAAAAGGAGCCTGGCCACCCATGGACAAATATGAGGGGGATAGCATCCGGTCGCGGGGACCGATGGTGGACGAAATGAATATTGAGGTCTTCGCCCGCATGCAGTATTGGAACGGTGTATTGCTTTAGCGATTTATTAAGCCGGTCTTCAACTGCCCGCCAATTGTACCTGTTATTCCAGTGGTCTTGCAGCGCTGTCATAGTTTCGTGTGTGACACCGTATGTCGCCGCCTTACCATCTGGGTGTGCGATCGGCGGTGGGAGCCGGGCGGTACGCACTCGGTCATGAATAAACCCGAGAAGCGAGTCCGGAACGTGGATCTCGAACGGAGTCGGAGTCGGTCCGGGCATTTTGGCAATTAGTCCTTTTTGCACCTGGACGGGCGGCGGAGATGTCTTGAAAACCAGGATGGAAATATGGGGGTGATTCGCCCGCTTTAAAGTACCTGTGGCAGTGAGGGGTTAGCCGATGGGTGCGAAAAGTGTATGATGAGTGGAAGCCCGACCACACCTATCAGAGTTTGCCAGTTGCCCTCCGAGAGGAAAATTTAGCAAAGGTGGTTCGCTCTAGGCGTAAAATAAAGTATGAGGCTGCTAGAAAAAACAGGAAAATCAGATGCTAATATGATGTAGCATGCAACTTGTGATAGGCTAAATAGAAAAACTGTTAGGATACCGGTATTCGGGGTATGGCTCTAGACCTGTGGTTTTTGTGGTAGTACTAGATTTGTGTAACAACCTGGAGGAACTTTAGCCTTGGTACCGTACTGTATCTCAACGGACAGCCCCCAGCCTCCTAAGCTTCGGGACTATAATTATAATATAACTATCAGAGCGGATTTAGAGTCCTCAACTTCCCCATTGTATTGAGGGTTATGCCATGTTATTTATAAGATTGGGGCGGGCATAGCTACATTATATCATACTGGGCTTGTATATAGAAATCGTCCTTTAAACAATCGGGGAATTTGGCGGAAAAAAAAAGGCAAGGGTGGCATTTCATGTTGAAGGCAGAGGCTGGCGGTCCCTCTTTGACACCGCGCTATCTGAAGACTGAAGATATGCGTGGGGAACGATCAGTAATAAGGCTGGCATTTCATAATATGATAGTAATCATCCCCTTTCTACTAATTTAGCTCTTGGCCCTTCAGATTCCTATAAAGAGGGCCGTTTCTTGATATGATAGACTCTTGGGTTTAATAGCTAAAATATTAGGATTACCGTTCTGGGGAGAGCGAAGGCGGATAAGTTATAGCCTGCCAATAGGAACAAAATCAATAAATTACAAAGCAGATTATATTTTGCTAATGTTGTAGGAGCCAACTGGGACGTGCTGATGACCTAAGAGGTCTCCATTCGGCGTTCTTTACTGATGTTTAAAGGGCATTGTGCACATACATGCGGGCTGGTTCTGATGAATTCCTATAGAAGAGCACAATAATAAGTAGGCAAAAATAAGAATAGGGGATCACGAACCCGAACTATATTCTCTTCACTCTCAAACTCTCCCGCAAGTGGAACATTGTCGGCCTGTCTTCGTACCTCACTGGTGAGTGACAGGCCATGATCGGCGTTGACAGGAAGATTGGGAGTTCAACTCCCGGCTGCTGGGTGGCTGTAGCTGGCATTAAAAGATGATATAAGCCCTGTGAGCCTCCTTTTCAGTGGATGAGTTACCAAATCATGAGATCAGAAGAAAAGACAAGGTGTGAGTGAGGCCCAAACACCGGCTGAACCCTAACTTGACCTACGGTACTGTATAGGAGTTCGTCCTGTTAGTAACCTCCGTTTCGCTACTTTTGATTGTGATACATATAATTTTGAAGAGGGAGACTATTTTATAAGGGTTCCTGGACTACTCTGCAGTTGTTTGGGGACTGGAGTTCTTGTTCCCCATGTGTGTATTGGGGTGCTCCAAGGGTGCTGAAGTTTTGATCACTCTTCAAGAATACCGCAGGTAGGAAAACTCCTTGAGCTTCCGGCTGGCGATTGCCCTTGCTCCCGTGAATCCCCTGGCTTCTAGCTGGACTTCTCTAGGAGGCTTGAACCTAGCATACCAACTCAAAGGCTTTATCCGTCACCAGTTTTCACACCAAATTTTGCCAAAGTCAGAACCCCGATGCTACCCCGTTGAAAACAATTGAGACTTTGGCGCCGGCTAGAGACCCACTTTGTGCTCAATAGATTAAAATCATAGATAAAAGGAAGTAGAATTGGGCTCATTATTTACAATCGTATCCACTGGTAGCAGGGTGAATAGAATGTTGTATAGGGCTCCATATAAAAGGTCAGATGGCAACTGTGTACTCCCACCCAGCCAATATTTTATCCACAACATCGTTAATGTTCTCTGTTAACTTGGAATACGCCATGTAGCTTTAGTAGATTCTGGTAAGCGCTTACGTCCTTAGAGTGCGGGAGAAAATGGGTGCTTTTGGTCTAAAAGGGCACTCAAATGAGAGGTTTTAGTCTACTACTTTATAGTTAAGGGTCTTTTAAGGAGTCGAAAAACTCCCTGTAGGTGGTGTGCCCATTAGGCGCGAGTGAAGCGGGGTGCGTAAATGTGCCCGATTGGTTTAATCATTGCCTGGCCGATAAGAGGATGGTTCTTAGGACCGAATACCCGGAGGTATGATATAATATGGTATACCATGATTAGTAAGCCCTCTCATGTACTGCGCCATACGGCCTAGAAGCTCTTTGCAACTGAGCTGCTGCGTCACTTTGATCTCGATGAAAAGCCTCTAAAATGTAGAGCTCCGGGGACTGCGGCCCCAGGCTCGGAGTGTGTACTCCGGCACATACTGCATCCTATGGCTACTATAGATCTTCATAAACTTGTTCTTTGGGCTGTACGGTATGCTGAGGAATACTAGCCCTGTGGCCTCTATTTTCTCCATTAATGTTTCACAAAACAGGAGACGAAATCTCTTGACACTTTTCTAAATGAATATCCTGAAATAGTCTGACTTACGTTACTATAGAGAAGGATAATTAAACACCCGGGGAGTCCTAACAGCAAAATCGAAGCGTCCTATTTCCTCCTATACATAACCGAATACTGCGACAGTCAAAATTAAATCATCCCACCTAGGGGATCTCGATATAAACAAAAGTCACCCAAAAATGCACGACGATATCATCAACAAATACTCACTTCAAGCTCAACATTCTGATCCCCCTAACCTCCTCAAGCACGTGCATCATTGACACCCCGCTCCCGGAAACCTTTCTCTTGCCCTTTACCTCGGTCCTGAACCTAGCGGAAACCCCTCCCAGGGCTTTGACGGCACCCACAACCTCCTCCTGCCATTCCTCAAGGGAATGATAGTTCCCCTTTAAATCATCCGGCTTGATCTCCCGCAGCGTGGCAAGGCATCTCTGCATCTCACCTAATATATGCAGAATCTCAGAAGACCAGACAATTGCCTGCTCAATCCACTGCTCGTCTGATCCTTCTGTCCCTACCTTAACTTTTTCAGTCACTGAAGTGTCTGGAGGGAGGAGGCGGATGTAGAAGGCTAGGGTCGAGGCGAGAGAGTTAAAATTTTTGAGGGAGCGAATGCAGTAGGTTGGCGAGGCTGTTATTGACTGGAGGTAGGTTAGTAGATCCAATGGAAGGGTAGTGGGTGGGGCCGTGTGAGTTATGTCCACATTAGTTGTGCAGTGTAATGATATAGTGGAGGCGGCTCTGGGGCGAGGTCTGATTAAAGGGATACTATTGGCTGCGCCCATAATTGGAATCTGTCTCTGATAGGGTCGAGGTAGCGTGCTTTGGTAGGTGTGGGATGAAGGATAAGGGGAAAGGAATTTGTTGGCATCTTAGCGATTATATTCAGGGTAAGGTATTCAAGTTTACTAAGTGGATCCAAAGATGAGAGGGAGAAAGAGAATTAAAAATCAATTCTCTCAAACATAATATTGGTGGATGAATCTCTTACTGGAAATAGTAATACGTGATACTTGAAAACGATAGAATCATGAAATATCGCACGCCCCAACCCCGTCCCACTAACTGAAACATCCTCTCAAGCCTCCTGATCTAGGGAATTTACTTCAGTTTATACTACCGCCCCCGGCCGTCTATCTTCTCCTGTTCTCCCCCTAACTTCAGAAATCCTTTCGCGATATTTCAAGATCAACCTCTGACACCGCTCCATATCTTGTCCCACCAGTCGACTTAACACATTCGCGTTATCAAGTGCTCGCGCGCATATCTCCGCTGCGATATCGTGTTCCTCTTTCTTTGCTTTCAAGAACTTCACCAGCTTCTCCAGGAGTGAGACCTCCAGTTCTATCTCTGAGACATCGGACGGGAGGAGGTTTGGGGGGGTGTTAGACCGCGGTGATGACGATGGTGACATGGTTGTCTTGGGACTTATCCACCAGTGGTAGCGTTTACGGGGGGGATCGGTGGGGATGGTGAGACCGCAGCAGAGTAGCTCGAGGTAGGCTTCCATGGCGGATGGAGTGCGGGAATTTCAGATGTGTAGAAGGGGTTATATGGGAATTCGAAATTACTGGCGCTGGCACGTCTCACTCCCTGTAAAGAGGATTATGGGGCATGATAGAAGGTTCGTGATAGGAGGGGACTCCGGTGGGTTGTTCTGGGGATTTGTGCCTGGTTCCATGAGTTTCAAACAGTCCTCATATAGGTGTGCGAAGTATAAGCTCCCAGTAGAGCCTAGATCTAGCAGAATAAGTACCGTTGTTGAGACCAGGATCTATTCCGGAAATGATGCGACCCGAGTGACTATTTCTAACCCTAACCCGCGAGACTTATAAGGCCCTATTAGTAAACGGGGACAGCCCGAACCTCACAGGCACTACGGTACGACCTTGAAAATAGTTCTTAGCTCCTGACCCTGGGTTACTGCACCCAGCCATGCGGGGCGAATTTCCAATCCCCTTTGCTTAGGTATCATAACCTTATCCTTTGTCTTCCGGTTATGAAATAAATGATCAAGATAGAGTGTCAGGTTGAAGTCTTTTTAAATTTCTCTTTGATTTTTACCCCTTATTTACCTCCTTACCGAGAGGCAAAGTGTGCTTTTATATGGGAACCTCACAAGTACCCAGCTGTAATTTCTCCCTCACGCGCGCACAAGACTTTTAGTCGTGAGGTTTACGAAAGCGAACTGATGGAATCCGAGGTTCACCTTAAAGGGCTCAGCTTGTTTGGTAGAGTAGGCCCTTGGCACTAAGATTTGTTATTAATTTAACGCCGTATCTACTCCGAGACCCCACAAGCAAACCAAATGATACCCTCCCTTTCAGAAACCCATCAATGCAAGAGGCCAACACAATGAGCCTGCGGAAAGTCGCACAATGGAGCAGTTTCACCTCCACACCCTCACTCAGTCATAAGAGCCAGGAGGTTCCTTTGTCTGGTTCTTGGCATCGAGTGATCGATCATGATTATTAATGAGACAGGTTATCGGCCCTAAAAATTCAGAAGCAACAGCATGGCAGTGTGATACTCGGAGGTAAATGGATGTTGTTGTTGACATAGCGTCCTTCTTGAGGCTTAAAGAGGGAGTTGGGAATCACTATGGTACCCGCTCGCTAGAAGAATGAGGACCCCACAATCCTGCAGAAACTGTTTTGGATTTTTCGGCATACTGAATAGAAAATAGTTTCGTTTCTTGCCGCATGTGCAATTCCATAGAAATTGGTGAAAGTCGGGATAAGGCTAGAGAAGGACTAGACCATTATTGGTACAGTTCCAGGCTAGTAGTGGTTGGACAAAGCTTACTCCACAATCTTATTTCGATTTCTGTTAATTAAAGTATGAGGACGGAGCACCGGGAAACACGCCGCCGTTAACGGTTTCTCATGATGCGCACCACTTGAGTTCGAGAAATTCAACCTGAACAAGTGCATATCATACATACCTCCTCCAGAAGCTAGGCCAGGGAGGCACAAGGGACAAGTCTATTCCCCACCTACCACCAAAAAGTAGGGTTATTCGGAAAAACTATTAACTTAGCTGCCAAAATTATTCAAAATTCGATATGTTGCGTAGGCAATCTGTGTTATCTCCGAGAATTAGTTAAAATTGATATTAGGAATTTCTCCTTGAATAAGCCTCTATCCATAACTGCTGGAATAGGAATTTTCTGACAATAGCGCTCCCACGTTGCAATTTTTTGGTATTGCAGGGAGAGGACCCTTGAACCACCGCCCTGCTTAAAGTAACTGGTAGAGCCGAAATGATATTTATATGTATAAAACGGGGAGATATGATGTGGAGAGGCGAAGGGAGGAGTGTATGAAATCATTTTTACACCAATGCCAAAATTCTCGCTGATATGAATGTGCGAAAATCCCCTATTTTGGTGTGTAAATAGCGCAGTCCAACTATGATACCCGTTTAACTCACATGGGGGCTCATTTTCCACTCCCTCTTTCGCGAGCACTACAGGTTGCCCACGTTGGCAATATCTACAATCCCAGTCCCTTAACACATAGAATAGATGCTAGGTTAGAGGGTATTATAGGGTTGCGGGGGATAAAATCATGCTCACGGTCTCGCCGTGCTACTCTCCAACTCCCTCCTCTCACATTATCCCTCACCACATTCTTCTTTCTTGATACCTTTAATTTCACTCTAACACTTGCATCATTCTTTCCCCACCTCCAATTCCCCTTCTGCACCCTAGACGGGGCAAGCATCAAACCGTCCTGTTTTCTCCCTCTTCCCCTAGCTACCTACTATCCGCCACTTTCGTCAAAAAAACGAACCATTAACATTTCTTCGCCAAATACCTCCTAAAACGGCATGCGTATTCAGTATAAACCAGACATCCCCCGCACCACCTTCGAGTCTGTGGACCCACTTCATACGCAATGGGATTACCTCGAAGATATCGGTTCATCTGCGACTGATAATTTCGGCCCTACTCCTCCGGAGCCATCTTCTGCTACTACTGCTACTACCATCGGATCTATCCCTCTGGATGTGCGGAAGAGAGAATACATCCTGTACAGCCGCAGGCTTGTCCGCCGCCACATTAGCATCACTTATACGCGGCTTGGTAGAGAGCCTCCTGGAGCAGAGGAGTTTTCAGGTCCACAACTGGTGTCTGCGCTTGTACGGGCTGCCAAGGACTTAGATATGGTTGCAAAGGCAAGGAAGATGAAAAGCCAAACTGCTGTTTCGCTCTGGCATGCTGTGCAGTACGCTTTGCGTGGAGAGTTTATTACCCTTGAGCAAGCAACTATTCGTGGGTGTGGTCCTGATGCTATTTATACCACTCCTTCAGTGGCCTCTTCGCATTCCGATGCTTATCCTTCTCCGTCCCCGTCTGTGAAGGATAAGGGGAAGAAAAAAGTTGGGTCAAAGAAAATAAGGAAAGAAGATGTGCTTAACTTGAACACTTTTGGCGCAAAGTTCCTCCGCTTGGGCAGCGTAGAGTCCGCTATCAAGAAGTACTTCGAGATACTTTGCGAACCTCAAAATAAGGGAAATACCAGCTCTACTATCACCACCCCAATAACGCCAAAGCTTACTGCTCTTTCTTCCGCTGCTCATGTTTCCGCGGCATTGACGCGCTCTCCGCCTACTTCCTGCCGCAAACCCGACACAGGCACACTCCCCAGAGCGCTCCATTCCCCCGGGAACGAGTTCATATTACCCATACCGTTTCTCCCATTACCAAACTTTACCCCGACGAAAAGTCCCGTTGGTCCGGGGAGAAAAAAGCCTCGGAAAAGAGAGCCTTCCGATCCAGAAGCCAACCGGATATTCAAACGCGAGATGTGCTCCCCGCTGTTGCGTACCAGACACATGCACTCTTGGGGGAGAGACTGGGACAAAGAGTTGTCACTAGGGCAGGCTAGTAGGAATCTCCCCCCAGAGCCGATGCTGGAATTTAAATCCCATTCGGAGCTTAGTGCCACTGGGATTTCCGGAGTGTTGAGGACGCTGAGGGTCTACCACGATCGGGCGAATGACTGGAGTCAGAGATACCTCGAGGAGCAGAGAGAGGACTTGGCGGGGACATTGGAGACAAGGGCGGCGATCTTGGGACAGAGAGTACGCAGAGCTCCGCTCCCAGGTTCGTCATTTCTTCCTAGTGCTCGGTGCCGCGAGCCTGAGCTACCCAAGGAGCCAGTGGGAGGGATCACACCATCCAGATTGAGGCAGATTATTTTCCCAGATCAGCCGCCTAGTACTTACTCTGATAAATATAAGATCAAGCCAGAGTTACTTACGCAGTTACCTAAAAGAGGAGTGGAAGCTGGTATAGCATATCTTGAGAGCCTTATGACTAGGTTCTCGAAGTCCCGCCAGGTTTCTTTCGCCGGTCAACCATCCACCCCTACTCCTGCCAAACACAAACTTGAGCGAGAGCAACTCCTGCAATTATCCCAAGAAACGGAAAATTCTAAATTAATGCCCACACAAACCCCACCACCCAGTTCGAAGGGAAGGCTCTCATTAATGGCCCATGTGGAGGACCTGGACAACCAGGGCTCACTAATACGACAAAAAAGGTTGAAAGCGAGGCTCGAGAGGTCCGGTGGTGGGAAAGTTGATGAACTCCGGGAGAAGCTGAATTCGGAGGCTCTCGGTAAGCAGAGAAGGTCTCTCAAGAGTCAGCGAAAGCGAGTGGAAGGCTTGGTCCCCGCAGCGGAAGGATCTACTCCAACCGCAACGCAAATCTCACCTTCTAGTTCGGTGTTGAAGCTCTCGCCAATCACTAATGCTAATAACATGATGGATCCGGAATCGCCGCTAGTACAGAGGAAGTGGAGAGTTGAGCAGAAGAAATCCGCTAGTGGAAAAATTGATGAACCCCTACAGGAGCGGAATTCCGGCCCCGATGGGAAGGCAAAATCTCTTGGGGGTGATGAGACACCTTCTCAGCCAGGCGCCGGAAATGATGAGGGGAAGAGACTACTAGCGAGTGGCCGGGATATAGTGGAGCATCAAATTCCAACCAGAGTCCATCTAAAGCGGAAGAGGGCAAACGTTGAGGACCTGAGCAAGTATGGGGAGGATTTTCTTCGGCCTGCCAAGCGGGTGAAAATGACTGGACCTCTCAGGCCACTATCCATCCCCCCTCCTACAGCTCAATGTGTGATCTTTTAATAGTGAGCAATACAGCAACCCCCAAGTTGGCATATGATTCCTGCATAAAAAATCATTGCTATTATCTTGCGAAGGTTGGTTTTCTTTTTTTGAACCTTTGAATTCTGTTTTCCTATCAACTTCAATCCTCCGGTTACAAGTGGCAGGGAAAATGTTTTTGGCAGATTCACAAGACGGGAGCAGTTAGCCAGCAAAATAATCCTTGTCCTGAATGAGAGCGTCTCCCAGTGTACAGTACCGTACTTGCACCCCGGTATTCTCAATGACTCAATTTGCACAGGTTACAGTCTAAATCTATATCTTTATTTACAAGTATCGTATTCAGGGAGATATTTTCGCACAAGACGGTATTGTTAACCAGCAAAATAATCTCTTCCTTGTACGAAAACATTCCTCTTCGTACTTGACTAGTGAAAGTTTAAAACGTTGTTTCGTATTTTGGCCAAGCGTTTAATAAAGAAAAGCATCATCTGTGGATAGAAAGAAAAGTATAATCCCAGCGCTTCCAGTCGTCCCGTCCACCCAAGACGGGGCGAGGACGACAAAGGACGAGACGGGGTGGACGGCCGTCGGCTGCAGACCTGCAAAATCAGTCAATGGGACAAATACTGATATGGATACTCGGATAAGTTAAGGTTAAAGATGAGGATAGGGATGGGGGTGAGGAAGAAGAAGAAAAAGGGTGACGCCAGAGCGGCTTACCAAGGGTGGTGTCGTAGTCGGACGAGGAACCCTGTCCGCACAACACGTTGCCGTCAGGGCATCAGTGACAATGTGCCTCTTTGCCCCAGTTCCAGATATTACCCGTATGACTGAATACTCTATCATGTCTACCCCTGCAGCCTCGACATCGTCCCAAGTTCCTAGCACCGGCGTGATCAACATCACATGTCCTCCCCAACCGAGCACGAACTTAAGCCTGTCTAATTATCTGCAGCCGGGCTCATCTCAAATCCAACGTTGGCCTTTGTATGTATTGTTACTATGTCCTATTGCGAGACTCCCCCGCCAGCGAGTGGAGACTGAGTTACACCAGAGTGCAAGTAGCCATTACAACCCCTATCCCCGTTATTCGAGTGCAGTTCTTTGTTCTAGCCGGCATTGTGCAAGTTTCCCCGATTCAAAAATACACAAGCTAAGGTACTTTAGATCTCAATTAACGTCTCCAATTGCTGCGGGCCACCGTTTATCGGTTGTGGGAGCCCCCACTGACCGGGAAGGCGTTCATTCTCTGGTGAAGCGCGTCCTTGTACCCGCCTAATACCCCCGTCCAAGCGATCGTTGAGGAGCTGTAATTGAGTGCCCGCGGGCTGTCATATCAGCGACCCCTGGGTTTCCGTGTTGGTTATGTACGAGTACGTATGCGAACTTAAATATACCTCCAAGTCGGTCCTATTGATTTTTAACCCCGTTCAGACGCAGTATCCCTAGCATACGGCCTCTAGTCCCAACTTCATAACTTCAATCGCTATTGGTGTAGCTAGCTTCCTAGACGTGGATGTTTTATATTCGTATCCATGGAAGGTCGTATTGTCCCAGACACCCTTGGTTTGATTCCCCTGAAGTTTAAACGGCCTGCCTTGGTGGTTTGATCAAATACAATCAGCATGGTGGATTCCGCTTGGAACAATAATTTTCTAGATGGCGGAGGCCCAGGAATGTCGATAAGGCCTTTTTTATTCTCACCTAGGCTCCGCAATTGATACTGCCATAGACACAAGTGAACATTAAAGGTACGCGCCTCAAGACTCCCGGCAATATCATGCGACTATATAAACCATTCTTCTAATATATTCCTTCATTATCTAGTATTACGCCTATGTGCCTAGTGTTCTGTCCCCCAAAGTGCTATTCTGGTAACTCTAGAGACTAGCGCCATGCATATCTTACACATCTTTCAGTCGAGCAAGACCCTATTGTTTCCCAGTAAAATGGCTTTTTGCCCTTTGTCTCCTGATGTGGGTGTTCGGGCCCTTCAATCCTTTGTTTGCTCAAGGCGGAAAAAAAAGCCAAAATCCACGAGTGTAAATTTCCTTTCTCTTGTTTCCCGAGGCCCAGACAATAGATGTTTAAAGATATGGTCTATGCTCAGGACAGAGGCCGATAGAGGGAAGGAAACAACATCCTCACCTCAAAAATACCATTGTTGCGATAGTCGACACCTCAGTTGCGATTGAACCCCTGGAGTCTTGACAACCATGGTCCAACAAAATATTCCGACGGTTTTGCGAATTGATCGTGACCGACTCAGACCCCCGATTTCCCTACCTCGAGTCCCCCCCGAGCCTGAGTTGAATGATTTTCTTAGCCTTTTCACCGATTACGACTTCACGGGGGCGAGCACCGATTCCGACTCCACGGGGGCGAGCACCGATGCCGACTCCACGGGGGCGGTCGGGCCAGCGAACACTTTGGGAGCCTGGAACGAACCTGTCATTCAAGATCTGGATAACGAACACCAATTTGAGGGGCCCAATCCTTGGGGTATCGACGCCGATCGCCCGTCTGATTCTCTGTGGAGGGTTTATTGCGAATTTCTCTCCAGGAGATACCCAAACCGATATCCTCTAATCATCTCAAACCCGATTTCGCTAGACGACTTACCGGCTACCTTTTTAACTCCCGAAATACGCCAGAGACTCCCTCAATGTTCAAACCTACTATTTATTCTCCGGAACAGCCTCCATGAATACTGGTTTGGGGACCTAAATTTCCAAACCACGACGCTACACATCCTCACTCCATGGCCGGCTGGTGAAGTCGGGGTACCGGATAACTTATCGGCCCAAGGTGCCCTCGAGCAATGCTTGCGAGTGGCGACTAGAGATCCTACCTGCAGGATAAACCTTGCCCAGGGCTACAATGTCTCTACCCCTCCTCAAGGGATTGAGCGTTCTTGGCGATACGCCTTGAGGGCCATGGCCCTATGGCACGAAAGCCGTGACCCCGATCATTTTTGGCCTAACCCAGTGACCCCCATTGATTCAGCGGGTTGGGGTATGCCAGGATTTATGGGCGGACTCATAGATACTCTCTACCAGGTAAGTGGAATAAAATACGTGTGTTATCGATACTCACTAGGGCGGTCTAGCAACAAAACGAGAATCCCGAAGGTCCCCCACAGCAACTTCACGCAACCGGAACAGAGGAAATGCCAGAGGCGGTGCCAGACGAGATTAAACAGTTGCTCGTACAGCTCACTGGTCACATCCGAGCTATCGAGTTTGCCCAACGGGAGATCGATAATGGCGCCGAAGCAATCATGTTTCGAGGTATACCAAACTCACGGCATGATGAATGTGATCCCGGAGGAAACGGGTCTTGTCCAATCGAAGTGACGGCCCTGCGCCGATGTCAGAAGCAAATCTTTTTAGGGTAAGCTTGATCCTCCCCCAGGGTCTAAGAAGACCGGATATCCTTGTTGCGAATAGGGACTAAGTTAAACATCCAGCCGAACTCTACCGGCTGTCAAGATGGCAGATATCGCTTTAGCGGGCCCTGCCGAGCGTTTTCGCAGGCAAATGGAAAGCCACCCACCCGGAGGTGACCTCCCCGGCCCACGTTCGCCCGCTATCAGTGGCCACTAACAAACGAATAGCTAGCGCCGAGTTGATCGCGGCCAACCGGCGGGAGGTCGAACTACAATGGAATCTCGGTGTCAATAAATGTATGGTAGCCTTGGACGAAAATGGTCAGGGTTTCGTCAAAGGCTTGGCGCTGCCCCGATATCCTAGCTATATGGCAACTTGCGTCAATTCTGCTAATATTCTCGATACTCAACCTTACTCTGCTGTGCTTCCGGATTTTGCTTTTTTGGAAGTTGACAATCAGCCTCCAATATTCTGGCTTCAAAGGAGGAGGCCAGTATTACAGCAAGTAGGTAGGGTTACTACCCAAAGCAAACATAACTTCTACGGCCCGACTCCATGGATGATTCGGGAACCACTTTGTACGCAAGCTATCGAACCAGCAACCCCTGCTGGCGTACCGACCGCTGGTATCCTTCAACTTGACGACTCAAGCTTTACCCCTGCTATGGTAGCTGCCCGAGAGGCCAGGTTTGGGCCATGGACACTTGAAAATTACACGATGGATCCTTTCGACAGCGAAGAAAGATTCCAGCGAACACAGACAACGCCAGACCCAAGAGGCTTAGAACCCACGGGATGGCTCACAAGTGATATCATGGATGCAGTCGTCACTCGATATGACCAATTCCATCCGGAGGCAGAGGTATTTTCGGTCTCACTTACAGCCTTGTTAGCCGTCACCGGCGATCCTTCACACCTCGCAAGTAGCCGATTAGGTGCAAGGTTTTGGATATTTATGCAGTCGAATGTCCAGGCAGATCAGCCAGGCACCCACTGGTGGATCTCGATAGTTGATCGGGTCAAAGGACACTTTTTCAGTCACAACAGCCTTATAGGTTCCGGCGATCCCAACATCCTCTTTAATGTCTTGAGACCTATTTTTGAATCACCAGCAGTTCAGACTATTGCTGGATCAGCGGCAACTCTGACCCTCCCAGCGAACTCCGTAGTGGGTGTGCCGCAGCAACAAAACGGATATGATTGTGGTGTTTTTTCAGTGAGAACGGTAACCGCGTTCCTCGAGGGGCTCGCCCAAATCCAGGGACCCATTCCAATAGACGGGGATAGCCAAGCAGCGAGACACTACATACCAGAAAATTGGTCTGCCGCAGAATATCGCGAGGTTCTCCGTACATTCTTTCCGGTAAGACAGTGTTTTAGAAGCAGCTGGGGCTTCCCAAGATTAATAGTGAGTGGGTTCTAGGCTAGGGGTCCGCAGAGAGCTGGTGCTTCCACCGCCCTCAACCTACTCGCCAACCTCACTGGTGTGTTATCACATGCCAATCACTCCGATGATCTGGAGCGGGCAATGTGGCATCTCGACAATGTCGGCGGAATCCTTCTCCAAATGAACTGCCTGACGGCAGCCAACTTGCCTCACAGCTGCCTATGTCAAAATCAAGACAATGGGTGCGGTTTCTCGGTGGTACCCGTTCCGCCGGGCTATAAGGTTGTGCTCATGAGGTAGGTCCCCCACCCGTTGCGGCACTAGCGCATAGAAGCTCACACCCACTAGCGACTCCGCCCTTCTAGGTGGTTCTTGGACAAGAGCTCAAAACCTCCCTATCATGCCGCAGCACTTGACGGCTTACCAAAGTGCCTGTAAGTACAGCCGTTCCCCCATCGCTTCACAGCTAATTCGGTCACCTTAGTGACAAGATTAAATCGGAACAACCAACTTAGCAATTCTCAGAGGGAAGAACTTCGCGATAAACATTTGATTTTAGCTTCAGATACGACTCAGATATTAGTTGGAAGCCAACCAGCACCTGCCGGGAGCCCCCCCCAGGGCTTTGCTCGAGCAGCCTTCCTTCCTGACGATAACACTGACAAAATCATTCAAATCATGGAAACTAATTCGAAGACGTATGGAGGTGACACCATCAGGTTACCTCAAGTGTCGTACATAAGGATAAACGACCAACTCTGGATTTGGGTAGCAAGACCTCTTTCTCGGCCAGCTGCTGAAAGATGGCGCACCGCCACAAGGCCCACAACAAGAAGAGGCGCTGTCCTAGCACTAATAAGAGCAAACCTTCCCGCACCCACACTCCCCATTGCCTCTGCGCCACCTACGTTCAATGTGAACGAAGAGTCGGAACCGCTAACCATCCAGGAAAACCCGACTACCCTGGCCTCGGCGGTGGCTAGTTTCAACGCTAGGTGGGCGGAGAAGGAGCAGAACTACCAACGAGCCCTCAATCAGCGGTCAGACTATCTTGCCTACTCGGATAGTGAGGATGAGTTACCCCGTGACAGGAACGAGCTGAATATTTATGGGGTCGCGCCCCGCAAGCAGAAACGATTCTACAACCACTCATCTTCCGAAGAAGACGATGAGGGTTTGATCGATCGAGACAGACGCGCGAGACCCGCAAAGCGTGTAGCTCGAATGAACGCCCAGACAGGCACTCCGTTTCTGCCAACCATGGGACAAACTACTACGGAAGTCATACAACCGATCAGGCATCTCGTACGGCCCTCTGGTGACAATAGAATAATACAAATCCCCGAAGAGCCAGAGCCGACAAGCCAACGAGCTGCGGAGGCTAGAGCACTGGCCGGGGTTGCGGCGTTGGGCACAAGGTCATGGGGAGCCGTGAGGCAACCATCTTTGGCCAGAGCAGCGCCAGCACTAATGGCCCAGCCTACTTCACCTGTCTTGTCTGAGCTCTTGTCCGGAGTTCGGGCATTAACAGAGAGAATGCAACGCACAGAGGAAACTATAACGGGGAGAGTGCAACGCATCGAGGATACTATAACGGGGAGAATGCAACGCATAGAGGAAACTATTCTGGCGGGGCAGAGGCAAGCGGCGGACAGAGACCGTATTATTCTCGATTTCATAGCCAACTTCCCCGCTGGCTCAGGCGGCGGCGGCGGTGGACAGGGCAGCGGAACCACACCAGGTCGGCCCGCAGATCCGGCCACTGGTGCCGCCGGTAATGTCGCCAGCGATACTGGAGGTGCTGCTGCAGGTGCCACAGCGGTCCAGGGCTCGGTCCAAGGCCCACCACAGGGCTCGGTCCAGGGCTCACCCCAGGGCTCACCACCGGGTTTGCCACCGGGTCCACCACCTGGTCCGCCACCTGGTCCGCCACCTGGTCCGCCACCTGGTCCGCCACCGGGTCCACCAAAGGGTCCACCAAAGGGTTCACCACCGGGTCCACCACAGGGTCCGCCAAAAGGTCCACCACAGGGTCCACCAAAGGGTCCGCCAAAGGGTCCACCACAGGGTCCGCCAAAGGGTCCACCAAAGGGTCCACCAAAGGGTCCACCAAAGGGTCCACCACCGGGCTCACCACCGGTCTCGGTCAAGAGCTCGGTCAAGAGCTCGGCCCAAAGCTCGGTCCAGGGCTTGGTCCAGGGCTCGGTCCAGGGCTCAGACGGCGGCTCAGATGACGGCTCAGATGGCGGCTCAGATGGCGGCTCAGATGGCGGCTCAGATGGCGGCTCAGATGGCGGCTCAGACGGCTCAGATGACGGCCCAGGTGTCCCAGGCATCCCAGACGGCCCAGTGCCAACCCCAGCCGATCTCATCGCAGCAGGTGAGCTTGTAGGCAACGACGGCAGAAGAAATCACCAGCGCGAAGGGAGATACCACTGTCCTGTCTGTGGTGCGTACGTACGAACTCTTGGAGAAGTAAGTTTTCGACTGTCCCTCCCTCCCAATACAATCACTAGCCCGTTTATAAAGTATCCGGACACCTTGGCACCAATACAGGCATCAATAGTCCCAAGGTGTCCTAGTGCCCAATAGACAGGCGAGTAGCTATATATATATAATAGGAAACTAACAAATGCGAAATTTAGCCTCGGACGAGGGCGCACTTTGCAAGATGCAATACACATTATTATCAGCTGGTGGCTCATAGACCCGTCAAAAAGATGGCATAACAACCTTCTTTTTCTCTTCTCTTTCTGTTGTCGCTTGGGAGCGGAAGGAATCGGCCTGGTAAGTTGTCGGAGCGTATTTTGAGTACCGTTTAAAGGTTGTACTCGTGTTTAGTGATTACTTTTTTTTTTTGAGGGGTTTGGTTCCCTTCCGCCATAGGAACTCATGCACGAGTAAGCGCTAGGCACGCTCTAGGACGGGTGAAGTTTTTTGTTTATTTATTTAGCTATTGTATCTACCGCCCCGTTTTTGTAGGATGGTAATGGAATTTGATGTTTTTTGATTCTACTACTCGAGTAACCAACTAAGGAGACATTTCTGGAGCTGCCGCGATAACAAAGTGATTTTTCTCAATGAGTAGCAGCGAGCAAGGGGGGGGTATCATAGCAAAAACATGAAAAAAGGAAGAACCCACGCAACCGATGATGAACCCATTGATGCCGGTAGAAATACAGTACCGTAACATCCATTACTTGGATTATCACTCGGTGTACTCTAGCTGGCCGTTTTATTCCTCACACGTGGGGCCAATTACTAGTCCTTGCACAAATAAGTGTGAATTGCCACACTGGGATAATCCCCCCATCGGGAGATGGTGCATTTCCAAGAACACTTCCTCTTGCCTTGAAAAAATCTCGTTAGTTGGCTATCATCCAGCGCACGATATTACCCGGTATAATATTAATATAATAATATTATAATACTTGTATGAAAATACTAGGGGAATTTCGGCAGCCATGTGATTGACCAATCAATCCAACCGTGAGTGCAACCTTTGGAGGGGTGGTGTGGGAGGAGATTATCGCACGTTCCTCCCACGAAACGAAACTCCCAGTTGTCATTAAGTTACTTGTAGTTGGCTCAAACAAGCCACCACCAACTTACAAGCGTGGGATATCGCACAACTCCGATACGACAACATTCCTTCCCGTGGCGCAACGGCAACAAACAAACAAACTTTCCCCGGATACGCTAAGCCAACCGCCTCCTCAGAAGCGAAACCCGGGCTGAACTAGATGGACCCTTTCCCTCCCTCCCGGGAGGAGGAGGAGAAACCCCGCCAACGGGTAGTTTAGCGGTAAACATAATATTATGATAATTTCAGGCACAACAACAGTGATGGGGTGGTGGCCCACGCCCACCACCTTTTCCTTTACCTTCCGGTACCCCTTCCCTCCCATCCCCACCCCTCCCCATGCCTTCCCGGGACGGTAGGAACCACAGAAAAGGCGGATCTAGAACTAGTCTACGGTACGTCCCCCTCTGGCAAATACGAGGAAGAGGTATGCCAGCCTACAATAACAAATACCCTAGCGAGTTTTTACCATCTATTATATCTTCCCCAGCTTTCTCCGGAAAAACTAGGGCGGGGGGAGATGGTAGCATGGCAGTTGTCCGGTAATTTGTGCGATACTCCCCGGACACTCGATTGCGTGCTATTCGAGTACGCCCCCCCCCCCACATCCCCCGAGATTCCCCGCATAGGGCTTTTCCAGTGGAGGAAGGGGGGGGGCCTTGAAACGGGTATCCGATTAGGTGATGTAACGGCAATGTTCGATAGGGAGGGTGCTAGTGCAACACCTTGGTGGTTTACTCCTGTACTAGCAGACCGTGGTAAAGACGGGAAACAAAGTAACGCACCCAAAGGATACCTCTATGCTATACAAACTAAACACCCATGTATTCTACTCTCTCTCCCTCCCTGCCAACCAGCCAACTCCACCAACTCCACCAACTCCACCAATTCCACCAATTCCACCAATTGTCTAACATTCAAATTATAAAATGCCACGCCCAACCCCCCCCCCAATACGCCCGAAATGATACACTCGAAATGCAAGTCCTTGCCTTCATTGTCACATTGTCCATATTCTACCCTTTCCTCCCTTGCAAGTCAGTACTCGGGACGCCTGATCGACTAATGGATTCCGAAGCTTTACCAAAGGATCTTCAAGAGGCGGTGGACGTGACGTTAGAGGGATTGAGTCTAAAGGAGCAGGTTTCGCTGCTCGCTGGCGCAGACTTTTGGAGAACCGTGGAGATACAGGGTCGGGTCGCTGGTGTCAAGATGACCGATGGACCCAGTGGGGCTCGGGGGCAGTTTTTCTCCAACAGGACGAAGGTTTTTCTTATTTCCTCCCTGAAATTGATTTTTACCCTCCCTGGGGGGGAACTGATTGCTGATGGAACCAATACAGGCAGCATTCTTCCCCGCCGGCGTCTCCCTCGCCGCAACTTGGGACACGAGCTTAATCCACCGGGTCGGCGAAGCCCTCGGTGAAGAGGTCCACAGCAAGCAGGCAAACGTCCTCCTTGCCCCGACAACATGCAATCACAGGTCCCCACTTGGCGGCCGGAACTTTGAATCCTTCTCCGAGGACCCGTACTTATCCGGGAAACTAGCGGCGGCATACGTGGGCGGCGTGCAGTCCAAGGGTGTTGCCGCCACCATGAAGCATTTCGTCGCGAACGAGCAGGAGACCAAGAGGTTTACCGTGAACGAGATCATTGACGAGAGGACCTTGAGGGAAATTTACCTGAAGCCGTTTGAGATTGCCATGAGGGATGTGGGGCCCTGGGCGATTATGAGCTCTTATAATGCTATTAATGGAGTGAGTCCTTTGGCCGAGTCAATATCAGGGGGATGCTAACGTGGGACTATAGCAACATGCGGATGTCAACAACTTTACCCTGAAGCAAGTCCTCCGCGAGGAATGGGGATACGACGGATTGGTAATGTCCGACTGGGGTGGAGCTCACGACCCAGTCGATTCTATCAAGGCAGGACTAGACCTAGAAATGCCCGGCCCAGCACCCCGCCGCGGGCAGAGCCTTCTCAAGGCTGTCAATGAATCAAACAGCGACCCTGAACTCCTCGCTGCCATCAAGACCGGAGCTCGGCATGTCCTAGAGCTTGTTGCGAAAACCGGCAAGTGGGGACGTTTCGGCGAGGAGCCGGAGGTTGCCAACGACAAGCCGGAGCATCGAGCGCTCATCCGAAAAGCCGGCACTGAAGGGATTGTCCTGCTCAAGAATGAGAACCATGTCCTCCCCATCCCGACATCCATCAAGAAGATAGCCTGGATAGGCCCCAACGCGAATGTGTCCATTCCTGGAGGCGGGGGATCCGCGAACTTGAGCCCGCACTACCTCACCAACCCCCTCGACTCCATCCGTGGAGCCGTAAAAGAGCACAACATACAAGTGAATTATGAAGTCGGCTGTCAGACCGAAAAATGGGTAAAGACATTCCCCATCCCCGGAGGTCGAGTGAAAACCTCCCCAGCAAGCAGCGAGGACGGCATGATCCTCGAATTCTTCGGGGGCCGTGAATCTCAGGGCCAAGTGGCAGAAGCCAGGATAGTGAAAACCTCCACCATCTTCCTCATAAACGAGAAACCCCTCTCCCTAGCAGACAAGGACTACAGCGTCCGATTAACATGCTACTTCACCCCGGAAGTCTCCGGCGAACACATCCTGGGACTCGGCGCCATCGGGCCAACGAAGGTATACCTGAACGACGAGCTCTTCCTGGACCACACCAACTGGACCAAGACCGGAGAACTCTTCTTCACCTCCGGTTCCGAAGAAGTCACCAAGAAGCTGACCCTCCAAGCCGGCGTATGGTACAAACTCGTCACCGAGTCAACCACCAAATCCCCCGAACAGCTGCTGTCCGGGATGGGCGCAGACGGCCCCGATTTCCCATCCGCCATCGGGATCCGCCTGGGCGTCGACCTCGTCCGCGACGCGCAAGAGTACATCTCGCGAGCCGCGGCGCTCGCGAAGGAATCGGACGTGGCGGTAGTGGTGGTCGGCATGAACGACGAGTGGGAATCGGAAGGCTACGACAGGCACAGCATGGACCTGCCGGGGAAGCAAAACGAGTTGATCTCCGCCGTCGCAAGGGCCAACCCGCGAACCATCGTGGTGAATCAGTCCGGGTGCGCGGTGAGCATGCCATGGCTCGCGGAGGTGCAGGGGTTGCTACAGGTCTGGTACCAGGGACAGGAAGCCGGGAACGCGCTTGCCGATGTGCTGCTGGGGAAGGAAGCGCCGGGGGGCAGACTCCCCATCAGCTTCCCTAAAAAGGTAGAAGACAATCCCTCTTGGGGCAACTTTGGCGGCGACGGCGGGGCCAAGAATGAAATCCATTACAGCGAGGGCGTATTCGTTGGATACAGACACTACGTTTCTCGCGACGTCCCCGTGCTCTTCCCCTTTGGCTTCGGCCTCTCGTACACCACTTTCTCCTTCTCCTCACTGGAATTCGCCGGGGGTGAAAACGTCCTCGCACCGGGCGTCACCGCAACCGTCCAAGTAGCCGTCAAGAACACTGGCAACGTCACTGGCAGCGAGACAGTGCAGGTCTACATATCGCCCAGGGCTGGGTCCCGGGTCGAGAGACCCGCCAGGGAACTCAAAGGCTTTGGCAAGGTAGAGTTGCAGCCGGGAGAGGAGAAGGTTGTGGAGATTGTTCTGGATGAGTTTGCCGTCGGCTATTTTGAAACAGGTGTGGGCAAGTGGAGGGCCGAGAGGGGGGTTTACGAAGCCATTGTTGGGAGGAGTGTGGAGGAGACGGTGGGAAAGTTGGAGATAGTTGTTGAGGAGACTTATGAGTGGATTTTTTAGCTAGAGTTAGAGGAAGAGCTTTTTTTGTTTTTGGCATTAGGTGCTCTGGATGCACCGCATGTGTTTATATTATGAGAATAGAGAAATTACGAATCATAGTTTATCACTCGTTATTGACATCTCTGCGAACTGCTCTTATTTCCTTTGCCCATCTCATTGCATCTACTCTCCTCCCATAGACTTCGCCGACTAGCAGCTACTACAGTAGTATAGCCGCTAGGCTCCAACAATCCAACCCCCCTGCCTCCCTCCGGTATCCCTCCGCCTATTCCATCCCCAATACTACTGCCAACCAATCACACCTCCGTCGGTGTGGTGAGAAATATCATACCTTCACGTACACCGGCGACTCTAGGAAAATTCCTTGTTTGAATTTCGCACATTTGCATTCGCACGGGGCTTCGCGAAAACTTTTCGCTTCATCCTTTATACCTCGCTAGTGCCCCTGCGCCGAACCCTGACTTTGACTCGCTAATTCAATTTCACCTCCCCGCAGCTAACTTATGCTTTTACGTTCGACGCTCTAGCATATAACCACTCCTGTAGAACCACGCACCACGCACCGCACGTGACGCCCCTTCCTTCCTCCCCGCCATTGGGTTTAAATCTCTACCACTCCTCTTGACCACCTGATGCTCGGGGGTAACGCACAGCCAAACCTCGCCGTCCGTGCTTCGATAGCTGGATACCCCGCCACCCCCAATGGAATCCCGCGGGTTCTGAGTTTCTCTGCATCAAGGCCTGACCTGCACTGTACTGCAATCCCCCGCCACTCCCCGCGCCAGACGGATTCTTTGGATCATGGTCGGCCATCGGGGGTGGCAAACGTGACCGCGAGAATCATGATGTATTCCAAGAGCACAGTATAAAAAACTGCTGTTTTTTGCCCCTGCAATCCGGTTAACTAAATAAAACTGTGGTTCCCAGCAATGACCGGCCAGTCATTTTAGTTAGCACAGTAATTGAATATTAGTTGGACCCAGTTCCTGGCTTTTATATATATAACGGCCTGCGCCCACCAGAGAGAGAGTCATCACGGGGAAGTCTGATCGCCGCGTCATATATGATAGTGTGAGCTTGGGTTTATTGATCCGGCACGGACGGCGGACGGGTGGGTAGCTTAACTTGAGTGCTTATGAGCGTCGTAGGTGCTGTGCGTATTCGACCCTGTCCGTCTGCGGTACCTATTCGTCCATCTATCTACGGTACGTTAGGGCGCAGAACAGCACAGTACTGTATGTATGGTAGCACAGTAAGCTAAGCACCAGCTAAAACGCTAGGATCCCCCAAACCATTTCTGGAGTACGGTAGAAGGGGGTGTCGCTAATTTAAATCGCAACTCATGCTTCGATAAAAAAAGTGATTATAGTAACCGTTAACCAGTCACGTTGGAGAAGAAATAAAGATAAAGATCAATCAAATCAAACCTATTTCCTCAAAAAAAGAGAAGACGGCACTTTTGCCCTCCCCCCTCCCCTCCCCTCCACCACGCTCTGATATGTTTCATTTTTTTAGGGCTGAGTGGTGGACTGCACTTTTTTCGCCTGCCTGCCGGGGGACTTGATCCACGATGCCGGTGCAATATCATCCACAGTTTGAATCACTCAGCCCCGGACTTGAGAGGGTTTTTATTATTATTTATTATCGGGCGCTACCGTAGTCTAAGTTTCGAGCGAGTTGACCCGCCGGTTCCGCCGGCGAAAGGGCATCCATCCACCACTGCTTTCACTCGAAAGAAAGAAAAAAAGAAAAAAAAACTTGCACAATTATGATAAGCTTTTTTCCAAACCGGGGAAGTGAATGCCTTTAGGTTTCAAGCCTCTTTCAGGCTGGTGGTAGAGTTCTAACCCTAAAAACTTGGCCCTAACATACACGTTAATTCGTAGAGTGCCGGTGGCAAGATGTGAAAACGGGGGAAGTTGGAGCAATATTTTGTGCGCCAAATCAACGATCCCGGTGCATCTATTTCTGGGGAGTTTGTGGATTACCGGAGTGAGCGTCGGTATTGAACCGGTGCTCCCACTGCTTCGGTAGGGAGGCGGGGGGATGAGGGGGGGGGGTTTGTTGATTATTAATTCCGGACTATCACGGTACCCGATCAAACAGGCAAAACCGGTGCGGAATAGATATAAAAGTAGGCCACAGTTTGTGCTTAGCACGCTACTCTCTGATAATTAGTAAATAGGATATCTGTCTGACTGGGTTTCGATCGGTGGTTGCTTGTCCAGATGTGGTGTGGAGCTTGCGGGCGGATTTTACATGCGTGATTAATGGGTGGTTGGAGAATTTGCTTGGTGTCGAATCAGAGGGCGAAACGGATTCCAGTGACTTATGGAAGGGAAGAGAGGTGCTTATGCTACGTTACGATCCGTCTAAAACAGAGTTGTTTGACTGGCACTGTGGGTATCGAATTCTACAAGTACCATTCGTGCTCTCGGGTGTGCGGGATAGGGTGGTAGTGGTGCCAATTACCCAAGCATCGTCTGTCAAGCTTACCCTGCAGCAGGGTGGATAAGCTGACCGTGGCTGCAGTCACAGCTCGCTAATGGATAAAGTTACCGGGAGGGGGGAGGGTGGGTGGGTGGAGGGGAATTTGTGGCGGTGTGTGTATTCCCATCTAAAGGATTGCAATGAAGGGGATGCACTGCCACAAGCCACTCATCCACACCGTGCTGCACTTGGAGTCGTGAGTGCTCGAGTATGATAGGTGAGATGAAAGGGCATCGGTCACTCAGGGGGTAGGACTGGTGCTCGAGTACCGTCCACGAGCAGACTATATCCAGTTCCTGCTGGACCAGAGCAGAGGCTTCTCCACTCCTTCCACCATGAAAAAACGCCAAGACCGGCCTTTCCTCTATCACAGTCAGCCTGCCGGTGCTTGTCCCAGCCAAGAACATCCAAGGTACTTTTAATTTCGTTTGGATGCACAATTAGACACGAACGACTACTTGTAGCCTATGTTTTTTTTTCTAACCCCTGTGTCGGATACCACTACTTCGTTCCTGGGACAAGCCATGAGCACCGTAAAATTCAAATACGGTAATCGAATCTTTTCTGGTGTACGAGTGCTTTTTGTACCGGTACGATACTCTACTGGTACCCGTAATAATAGTCGGGAATTCCCTACCTTGGAGGGTGCGGAAAACACAGTAAAAAGTGCTCCTCAGCCCCTCTGGGATGTCAGAGCTTACAAGAGGAGGCAACTCCAACGACATACGGTAGAGTACTAGAGTTACCACTTGGTTCGATTATTTTGACTTTTACGCTAACACTCACCAACCCTTGGTGGCGGTGTGTGGCCTAGTGACGCAAATATCCAACCCTATCAAGTTAATCTCCCCTCCACGGTTTCTTTCCCCAATCGGTAATAAACAAGATTCCGCAGCCAACCACGCCTTTAGGGCCCGGGCGCTCAGCCAGCGGGGAGAGGGGAGGGGTACGACATTAAGTTACAGCCAAAGCCAGAATCAGCCAAACCGCTTGCCCATGATTGATAAAACAAGACGGATTTCCCGCACTTTTGCTCATTTCGGCTTCTTCCTTCTCTCTCCCCCTTGCTTTAATCACTGGGCTGAGTACTCGTACTGTACCGCACTTCACCGTCCCGGGAACAGAGCACAGTGCTCTAGTACTAGTACACTACACGACCTCCCGCCAGCTTAAAAAAAAAGGGGAAAAGAAAACAAGGGCAAGATGTCAAATAAAGACTGGTCCGACGACACAATCCCCCTCCGAGCACCCTCCGAGCACCACACGATGCACGACCTGGACGTCAAAGCCAGTCCCGCCTTCCCTCTGCATCGCAAGAAGCGAAGAATAGACTACTGGGCGTGGGAATGGCTCGCGATCCTGATCTCATTCCTCTCCATTGTTGCGAGCACGCTCGTGCTGTTTCTCTTCGATGATCGTCCGATTCCGGCGTGGAGTTGGTCGTCCGGGGGTATCAGTGTTAATGCTATATTGTCGTTGCTGTCGACCTTGTCCAGGGCTTCGTTGTTGGTGCCTATCGACGAGTGCATGGGACAGTTGATGTGGCTTTGGTTTTCAAAGAGGGAGAGGAGGTTGGCTGATGTGGAGGTTTATAATCAGGCTTCGAGGGGCCCGATGGGGGCTTTGAAGTTGTGCTGGAGGCAGAAGGGATGGTACGTTATCACGAATCAACCGCAGTGATTACCTTTTACTGACTTGGGATAATTGACCAGGGGCCTTGGATGTTTGGGAGCCCTCCTAATGATGTGCTCGATGGGGCTCGGTGTTGCTCAGCAGCAACTCCTCTCGTACCCAAATCGCTCCATTATCCTACCCAATTCAACCTCAACGGTGACCCGCGCGGATCGCTTCGATACATACCAAAACGTGACCAGTTCCGGCACGACCACACCGGAAATCTCCTTCTCCCTTCTATCATCAATCTACAACGCTGCGCTCCCCGGACCCGCCGGTGGGATCTCAACGGTGAACCAACCATTCTTCACTTGCACTAGTGGGAATTGCACGTTCCCGCCCTTCGCAACGCTAGCGGTGTGCAGCGAGTGCTTCGATGTTAGCGACTATGTGGAGTCCAGCTGCGATGCCAACAACCTCTGCTCGGCCAATTTCGAGGGGCTGAGGGCACAGGGCTGGCAGCAGCCGGATAACAATAACATCAACACCATCTTAAACCAGACCTACCTCGCGCTCGAGAACTCATCCAGGCTAAAAGGGGGGGTTGCCGGTCGGAGTAGCCCGTTTTCGACGCTTGCATATTTGCAGGCTAAGAGCGAGACGGGGAATTGGCCGCCGACATATCATGGTACGGAGTGTGCGCTCTTCTGGTGCGTCAAGACTGTGAACGCAAAGGTCAGCAAGGGGGTTTACACCGAGGAGGTTATTTCTACGAATACGGACATTAGCATTGAGAGTGATGGGGAACGGCGCTTCTCGTTGACCAATGGGACTCAGGTGACGACGTTTGTGATCACCGCGACGGCGCAAGAATCCATTCAGGGTTCCGGGGGCGTTACGAGCTACTTAACGGGATGGGCCAAGGGGTCGGGATATAACCGTGTTTTCTCGTCGGACCTAATGCAGGGATTCAGCACTCAGGCGAACGTGACGGAGGTGATGTCCCGCGTGGCCACCGCTATGACCAACCGCATCAGAGACTTTGATACTACGACCCCGCCGGTGAACGGGACGACTCAGGGGAAGGAGTCTTTCATTCGTGTGAGGTGGCCGTGGCTCGCTTTCCCGGTCTCGCTCTGGGTCTTCTCCTTGATATTCTTGTTGACAGTCGTGGTGATGAGTCGGGAAGGTGAGGCGAAGTGGGGGATGCGTGCTTGGGGCGCCAATTCACTGGCGCTGATGTTTCATGGGTTGGATGAGGATTCTAGGAATCGGCTTCGCGAGGGCGAGTGGGAGGAGATGGAGGATCTTAGCGAGAGGCTGTGGGTCAAGTTGGAAAAGGGTGATGAGGGATTGAAGTTGAGGGCTCGGAGGATTGATGAGTAGTTTTGTACGAGAGCTGATTTATACTATACCATTGTGTTTTATATTTAATTGTTGTTGCGGCGTTTGTGTTTCATATTTATTTATTTATTTTTCTTTTTGGCTATCCGGGATTTCACCCATTTATCGGAATGCCCAACCAACCTCCTTCGCGCTTGGGTATGAAAAGATATAATAGATATCACACCCAGCGCACAAATTTCATTTTTGTGTCCTCCTCTCGACGTCTAAGTTAGTCACCATATACCCCTACACTTCTTGCTCAATAAACCATCGTAAAAACTCTTGAAATTTTACCATCTGTGCCAGCATCAGAGACAACCAACCAACCTCCCGAGAAGGATCAGAGTTTTTATCTTCCTGACGGCCCGCTTTGTATTATATCTCGTCAACTGGTATGATATTCGCAATTCTCTCAACCCGTCCGACCAAGCCCATCGCGGGCTGCTGGGCTCATTTCCGACGACAATCTGGTGGTGGATTTCCGGAGGGTTTGAGATACTGTAGTGTTGTGCTGCACTGCACCTTACTCCCTACTCCATAGCATCGTTCTCCGGGACCACCATGCCATCCGCCCCATTACCGATTCTCACAAATCTTCCCGCTACACGTCCCAGGCATACTGAACCCGAACGTTTGAGTCCGAATTTAGTACGGGGTCACAGATGTGCACAGACAATCCGCCGTACAAATTTTACCCCCTGTGTTCGGGTTCGTTCAACATGCCTGGGAGGTGTAGTACTAGTAGATCTTCCCACTCGAGGACGGCACACTACCGATCTATGCATCGGGACCCCGGCGCATCCAATCGTGCCTATCGCTGCATGGGAATAACCCTGCTTGCCGAGTAAGTCATCTACTTGTACGTCAGGCCGGATGACACCAGACAGAAATAGCCCAAGAGCCCTCCCCTCTCCCGCGATAGCAGCATAATCAATCCCCATTACTTACGACTCGGATGGTATTGAACTATACGTTGCTGTATGTAGTGTGAGCTGATCCCGCGCCGTAACCCACAGCTAAGGCTATTATAGTAGAAGAAAGGTTTGGTGCCCTGGAACTACAAATTTGATTAATGCCAAGTAATGCTCCGTCCGTGTCTGGGAGTTGGTTTCTTAAGGAGTGCTGAAAATTAGGTTTCGTTATAGCCGGCGGGGTTTGGATCGCTGGCTTATGGTTCATACAGAAATTAGAGGATGGTTGGACCAGGGTGGGAATGGATGGGGCCTTGAATGATGGCGTGTATAGGAGGATTGTACGTGGGAGGATGATGCTGGGGGGGGGGGGGTTAGGTTTGGTGAACGGTATTCTTAGCCTAATGCTGGGGCTAACTGTGCTGAAAAAATGACATCGGGTTGGGTTTTCTTTTCCTCCTCTGGGCTACACGTGAACCCCCGCTCTTATATTTCAACTGAAATCTGGGGTGGTATTTTGTATACTGATCCGACTGGGGGCGTCTGCTGGGTGAGTTGCCATAACACACACCGCATCGATTGCATTCCGTGGTATGTAGGCTACCTAAACTTGCAGCACCTTTTGAACCCCTAATCCATCGAGTGATCTACTATGAGAGCAACAACCGAGATTAAAAGGTGCTAGGATTGTGATAAATCGGAGAACAAGATTGGCAGTGGTTTAGCAAGTAATAAATTCTTATTGATTCTGGGGTTAAAGAGAAATATCCATTAATAAGAGAAGGAGGGAAGGAAAGAAAAGGAGGCACTAGGTAGGGAAGAAAACATAAGGCAATGACTGGGGTGCGGGAATGCATACGCGGCATGCACCTATGCATTCATACACTAAGAGAAAGCACAGGGCACAGAATAGCAACGGGGAAGTGTGGAGGACAACGGAGTGATCAGTAAGAGCCGCTCTTGGTCTATATTTCTTATGACAGCAGCGCTGTCCTTAACCTCGGGCGAAAAAAGTCGAAGAAACAAGATAGGCATTTGCTCTCGCGGGATATGATGTGAAAATACCTAGCTGGCACAGTAGCTAGCACGTCAAGAAACAATTAACCTCTGTGCAATTATCAGGGGCCCGGGGGCTGGATTTCCCTCAAATTCGGTTAATATCGAACGATCCGTCACATGAGGTAGGGGATTTAAGGAGTCTGGGAGACTGGCAACCCTAGCCTTCCTCAAGAAGGGCTGAAGAGAAAATCAGACCTGCTGCGAGGTGGTAGAATCAGACTCTAGAACTCGCCTCTGTGGGTGAGGCCCGCGATGGGCGAGGTAGCAGAACAATAATGAAACAAGGAGAAAAAAAACATTTTTTTATTTCCATTTTTGAAAAGTTGGTTTGTTCTGATTTTGGGGAAGAGCAATTGGGAGTTCTGAAAGCTGTATAGATCCTCTCTCTAGCGAATAGTTATCGTCGGACCCAGGTACTCTAGTGCAAATAATTTGCCCAACATCAGTACTACATCTATCCACTTAGTCTAATATGTACGAGTACGGTATGTCGTACCTAAATGTTCTATCTCAAAATACGATCTAATCAATACCACAATGCTTACTTGCTTGCTGGGAGCGAACCACCCCCGCGCAAAAATGAGGCATCCCTAGAAAGCCGGGCGGAAATGCAAGCAAAAAGGAAAGAAAAGAAAAGAAAGAAAAAACATCCACAAAACACTAGAACAAGCAGAAGACTATAGTGAGATAACACACATGGGAGCAAGTAGGGAGGCTCGAGGTCTCGAGTGGGACTTTGCTAGCCGTATCTTACCAGAGTAACAAGCACGCAAACCACTGGTTCTCATTTAAACCACCGAGAATCTCTCATTAAACACCTAAGGAGTAAGAAACACCTCCGTTGAAATCTACCTGCAACTTGAGAAGAGACACACTACCTACCCATTAAAATCCCAAAGTCGGGCTTCCAGTAGGATAAGTATTAGTTCCCAGGTTGACTTTCATGAAATACCTAGCTGGCGCAGTGGTTAACACTCCTGTCGCAATAGCGGGAGCCCAGGAGTTCAATCCATGCTGACAATCAGTTATTATTGAACGATCCGTCATGTAGGGCAGGAGAATTAAAGAAATCCTGCCCTATGGGAACTGGGAGATTGTAGAACTTAGCCCTCATCAATAGGGCTGTGGGGTTTAACAATCCTGCTACGAGGAGGTAGAATCCGGCTCTAGACCTTAAAGGTTGGCGATCGGCGGGTAGCAGAAGCAAATGGGACGGGGGTTGGCAAAGAAGCAAAGAAATAAAAAAAATAAAAAATAACAATAGAAAGAAAAAAAAGTTTTTTATTTACTTCTGTTTCCTTGGGAAGGTAGCCGTTGACCCTCTCCCTATTTATTGCCTTATATACATAGCTTTTTTTCTGAGCAAAGTGAGGTAGTACTAGTATTATGTACCGGCTCCCGGGGTATCGTAGTTACCTGTATGGTCCTGATACTAGGAAATCCCTAGCTCTCGGCACCCCTACAAGAATTTCGGGCGTGAAATGCACATTAAGAATCTAAATAGTTAAATCGTGAGCTATTTCGTTAAGCTTCCCCTGGCAAGCCCCAGCGACCCCCTTTCTATCTCGGGGAGTGCACGGGCCATATGTATACTATATATTTCTTCACTATTCTAGAGAAGGGAGGTAATTGTACCCTTAAACAATTGAAGGATTTAACAGAAAAAAAATCTAGAGAGGGGAGTTTTTTTTGGCTAAGTACCCCATGGATCCAGTATTCTAAGCATGTAGTAGTATACCAAATCTGTGTTTTTGGTAGTTATAAGGCTCCCATCTCAGGAGGCTGTAATTTATTACTTACCCCCCTATTCCTCTTTGAGTGTCTTAAAACTTCAAGTATATGCCTTTTGTTCCTTTCTACCTTATATAAACATCTCCTATCCACTCACTTGCCATATATACGGGGAAGTACTACAAAGAGCAGGTGAACAACCACGGTAATATCACTGCCGGGAAATGAGCGGTTAGCGTAGTAGTGAGATACTCAGACTGTGACGGTAGTCCTTCAAGTGCTGTGGCGATTGCCCTCTGAGAGATATGCGGTGCTACGGGGCCGATATACCGACTCCTTTTGCTGGAGGAGAAGGAATGGGGGTCGTATAAAATCACTCTGTGGGGGAGTAAATTGCCATTAAGTGTTCACAAAACACCACCGGCCTAAATTGAAAGCCAGGGGGAGGTAACGGCACTGGTGGGACATGTATGCGCAAAAAGTTACATGCAAGTGCGACACTAGGAGTCAGGTCATTCGCGAAACCAACTTTAGGGTCATGTGTTTCTACAAACCTTCTCATTCTGAGCCCCGGTTCCCAATTCGCTCATGCCCTAATCTTAGATTATCGTCATCCCTGACCAAGTTTGAGCCGTGCTCTCCAATCCCACCCCATCAATCATTTCTTCCCCCTTGTCACTAGGAACTGCATATCCACATACATGCTGGGCCGAGACCCCTTATCAAATACAAACACAATGTCTCGCTCCGCCCCCAGCACCCCATCTAAGCACTCCTCCCACCTCGCGTACATGCAGCACCGCGGCGTGTCGCCGATCACCGCAAGTTCCACCCCATCACCGCCCTCCTCCCCCGCAGCTCGAGCGCATGCCCGCCCCACCTCCAGGAGGCGCCCAACCAGGTCTACCTCCGCCTCTCAGAGCCACACTCGAACTATAACTGCCCCTTTGTCCACTTCCTTCGCGGGAACTTTCGACCATCCGCAAGTCCACAGGGACTTGCTCTTCCACTTGCACTTGCTCAAGTTCATGACGACGGAGTATATCCCACTACTCACCTTCGCATGGGCCGCAGGGGAGGTCACAGAGCAGGAGTTTCAAGGCGAAAAGGGACGTCTCGAGAATAGGAAGGTAGTCTTGACCATGGTTGTTCGGGGAGAGAACGAGTTGCTTAAGGAGAGGTTTGTCCTTTGCTTTGCTTTTTTTGACGAATGGATGGGCGCGGGGGTGCTGATATTTGGGTGGGGGTAGCTCGGATACGGATACCACTATTCGCAATCTTGAGAGGTTGGAAATGGTCATGGGCGAGTGGTTGAGTACTCAGTTGGTGGATAGTGTCCTGGTGAAGTTGCATAAGGTTGGTACACGTTGATATTTATTTTCCAGGATTATCCATTTCTGGTCACGTGTGATTGGATTAACGACGGAAGGCTGACTCGAGATTTACAATTTAAAGCGGTTTTATCCAGAGTTTTGGGAAGGCAGATAGGTAGGCTACTGTAGGTACTGTACAAAACTGATTTGAAATATGGCTGCTCTGTTGTGAACTCTTGAAGTGGGAACATAATTCGCGAGCGATACAGGGGGTGTATGGGCGGACGAACTGGCCCTACAACGAACGCAAACTTACCCCTCATTTGACTTTTTTTCTCACCTTTCATATGAGCCTGGCGTTTACCTACCATTACCCGCCTGCCAACAACCCCCCCACAAAAAATTCTTCGAAGGCGTGGGCACAAGCAAGCTACCGTACTAAGTCGAGACATGCGCCGCATCCTACAAAGACATCCACAGCGGTTACTAGTGCAGATTGCGTTAACCTAGCGAGCCTTGGAGTCCATGATTACTGCACATTTCCTTACATTACCTTATTACACTGCTGCCGGTCGATCTGAGGGGAAGTGAAATGTTTCACCCGATTTTGTTTCTTATCGCATTTCAATCTTGATTCTGGTAATACCTAGCTACCACTTTGCGCTATGAGATGATGGAGATGTATCTACAGGTAGACAAATCAAATGATTAGTCGACGAACGGTTGGAATGGGTAATTGCAGGAGAATTGTCTAAGGCTGTGATAATGATGGTGAGGTTGCTGCACTATTGGGTTGGGTGTTGCTCGGGGATCATACCTTTGCAGTAACTGTAAGTAGGCACGAGCTAAGCTTAGCCAAGACAACCACTCCTCTTCTTTTCCTTGTCCCTTCGCTACTCGAACATTGGCGGTCACGGCACCGATCCTCACCATTCCTGCCCTTCCAGAAAAATGGAATAACCCGCCCGTTTTACTCACATTTATTCCCCCCGAATACCACTCCCTATCCATCTCACGAAGCGGCACTGCGGCGCTAGAACAGAACTCTTGTCATAATCGCCCCCCCATCCCGATTTATTCTTTGGATCGGGTTGGTCGGATCGAGGTGATAATATAGGCGCCCGTAGCACGAGAATGCTTGCGCACATCTTGTTTGCTTTTCCGGGTTTTCTTTGTGTGCGGGGTGGGGTTCAACCCGGGTACTGTTGCCCGGAAGAAGAGATGGACGGGTATTTTGGGATAGGGCTTTTTGGAGTTATTGGGCTGCTATTGGAAATTTATGGCAGGCGGAATGAACGGCGCTGCTTGGGAGTGGGAGTAATTGGATCTGGCTACCCGAATTGCTTTTTGTTGGTTGTGCTTCACGGGGCTCTACCGAACTGGACTGTGCCTCCACAGGTTAACCACGTTATCGTCGGCAGATAGTGTCTGTGTTTGGGGGGGGGGGGACACCTGATAGAAACAACTTCTTGATTTCTTTGTTTTAGTACTATCCTGCACTTTGGCGCTCTGGGATTACTAACGATGGGGGGTAATGTCAGACGGAGGCTTATGATTATCTCTTTGTTTCTTGTTCCTCATACCTACCTCCACTGCCACTTCACTTTCACCGAGAACGGCACCTTCACTCAACTGCTGTATGGCTGTTTCCTGCCCGCTACATTCTCCATCGAAAAAAGGGCCAAAAAAATACCTGATATTTATTAGCCCGGGACAGCTAAACAGGACAAGTCCAAGCCAAACCAACTCCCCCGGCGCATACTTTCATACATATAAGTTCCCTCACTTCCCCACCGCCCACCTGGAGGGCTAACCCCAACCGAAAAATCCAAAATGGACGAAGCCTGCAATCTAACAGTAACCCACGGGAAAACCACCTGGGAGAACTGCTGCCCAAACACCACCGCCGAAACCGCCTCGAGCTCCTGCCCACCAATCCTCCAAAACTGGTCCAAATGCCCAACCGCCTACACCAACTGCGCAGATCCGTCCTCTCACAGAGAAATGTGCTCGGCAGAGCTAACCGGCTACTCCGATAGTCGGAGTCTGAACCGCAAATGCTGTCCGAAAGGGTACACCTGTGGCAGCTCTTACAACATGCCCTGCATTCTCCTGCGGCACAACACGACGCAGGAGGGAGGAGGAGAAGGGGGAGCGCAAATTCATACGAACCCGCAGTACCTGTCCGCGCCGGCGGTTTTCGCCGGGTGCAATGACGCATCGGCCCTCTCGCCGGCGGCAGTCGGGGGGATTGTGGCGGTGGGCGTCATCTCGTTCTGTTTGCTGTGCGGGGGCCTGCTCTGGTGGATTCGAAATAGTCTGTATCGGGATCCAGCCAGGCGGAGGTATTGGGGGACTGGCGGGCGGGGGAAGGGTGATGGGTTGGGCTTGGGAATGGGGGGGACGGGGATTACGATTACGAAGGAGTTTAAGGTTGAGGAGAAGGATAGCGGTGGGGGGAGGGTGGAGGGAGTGGAAGCGGAGAGGAGGAGTGGGGATAGTACTGCTAGGATTCTACCCGATGGAGCTGCGGAGGGGAGTAGTAGTGGGAGTGGTAGTAGTGGGGGACTGTCGCCTCCGGAAAGGATGTTTTGGGCCGCCGGGGAGAGGGGGAGAAACGAGGTATAGGAATCGACAGTGAGGATTAGGGGAGGGGGAGTGCTGACTGTTTTAGGACGCTATCACTTTAATGTCTGCGAGGTATTAGCTTGTTTTACGTGGTGTATATATTATGTGGGAGTTTCGGTTGAGGTCCTTTTCATTTTTGCTTGAGCTATGGCGCAATGGTTTAGTGAGTGACGAGGCATGACGAGTACCATTTCTTTCTTTCTTTCTTTCTCTGTACTTTATTTTCGTCACAACAACACTTTGGTAACTTGAAAAGACCCCTAACTTACCGTTAGATTCATCATCGGTAGTGTGTTATATAATACTTTCTGTATGTCATGTGTTTTCAGTTAAGTTACCGGCACAGTAGTGTACAAGTAATCAAAGATTGGACAGGGCGTGGCGGGACTTTTGCCATTTCCCTGGGCCAATTACACTTTTTAGGCCCTCTCGCTCTCCTCCTCCACCTGATCAACGCGACTCATAACAATTCCGATAGTCCCCTGCAGTTATGATGGCTCCCCGGCAAGCCCCCGGCCCTTTCCATCCACAGCACAGCCGACCATCCCATAGCCCCAAATATAATACACTCACACTCCGCTATCCTGGACGGCCAGATTTCATGAATTTAATCCGTGACAAGAGATCAGGTTTTAGTGTAGGGGAGTTTGGAAATCATAGGAATCCGTACGGAGTCGCGAGGTATCCAGATTATCGAGATCCGGGATCACGGGGTGTGAGTGTACTCAGCTTCACTAGCTAGATATGATGGTCTACCTTAGACCTCGGGGGATTCGTTGGGTGCTGGTACGTACGTTGGGATAGAAAGCGGCTGAGGTGGTGGGGCTAGCCCTTGCGTTGGAATAGGGCCTAGGAAGATGCGGCGTTTCCTTACGATTCCGAGACAAGACATGGGTGGTAAAAAAGCTTACTGGTTTTTGAACCTATCGTATTGGCAGTGTGCTAACGTCTGACGGGTTTTCCACGGGTTATTCCGTATCGATAGCACTTTGTCTCTGCCCTATGATATTGTACTTATTCTGGTACGAAGCCCCCCAGCCATACCGGAAACACCGCCCTCCGCGGTAAATTCCGTACACTGGTTGGAAAGATCACTGGATCTGTCCCAGATCACACCGCCATCCCCACTGCAGTAATCGAGTGTGTTCTGTATAATACCGGCAACGTGGTAACTTGCTGGTTAAACGGCTTCCGGACATTTGGTAGTAACAACACTATAAACATAGTCATCCTTGTACAGAGATACCCAATTTGACGAGCTGATACAATACGATCACCCTCCTTGGTTACCGCTATCCGGCAACGTTATTAGTATTCTGTATGTTTTGCGCGGGTGACTGTCATCGGTACACTCCCTCTGGAGAAAAATGTTTTCAGAGCGTAGCTCTCCCCCACCAACCGCTTGGGCCGGGACGGGGGAACAACAACGACACCACTGGCCCGGAAGGGACGAACGCTAATACGAGGATCGAGTGCTTTTATCATTCAAGATTACTTTTTGCTTTCGGAGCTTTCGAGAACTACTAGTACTACGAACCTGTGCCACAACGCTTCTATTGTGAAAATCCAACCCAAGTGTAAACACAAGTACGGTTTTCGCGGTTTACGCCAATCCTGTTCACTCCCCTCGCTTTTCCCTTTGCATAAAAGATACAGCTGTTATTGGTGTCTGCGCTAATATATTGGGTTTTTTCAGTGCTGTGGAGATGGTGTTGGAGCGAGCCGATGTTAGTCCCAACGGGAGACCCGGCGTGACCCCGCTTGTACGGGCTGCTAAGGGTGGCCATGAGGCGGTCATTAAGATGCTTCTTGAGCGGGGCCATATGAACCCTAGTTCGGCTGATCGATATCCCCAAATTCCACTCTTCGCAGGGGCCTGCGAAGGGCACCGAGGAATCGTAAAGATGCTGCTAGATATCAGTACTGCTGCTGTTGATGATGATGGTAAAGCGCCACTATTTAGAGCCTCTTCTTTTGGAAGAGGAGGCGTCGTAGGATGCCCCCGGAGCGCTGCGGTGTCAACCTCAACGCTGTGGATCAAGGTGACAAGACTCCACTCTCCATAGCCGCCCAGAAAGAGTATGAGGGAGTCGTGAAGATATTGTTGGGGCGGAACGATGTCAAACCTGACATCGCCCATAAATATGGCCAAGTACCACTATTCGAAGCCGCCGGGGAGGGACATCAGGGAGTGGTGAGGATGCTACTGGAACACGTCGATGTCAATTCCAACATGGTGGAGGAAGATGGCCGGACCCCACTCTTCATAGCGGCCAGGAAAGGGTGCGATTCTGGAAGCCCAATCTTAGCCGTCATAGGAAGGCACTAGCCGTTTTCAAGGCATTTTGTCCCTGGTTCCGGAGATATCTTTTCCTGTAGAGAGAGCTACTAGTAACAGCATGCGAGTTTTTACAGCATGCCAATCCTCCCGATACCACAGTTATAATATGGAGCTTCAAAGAGGAAAAACAGTCAATGCAGGCATGGGTGCACCTCTTTGCTTACCCATTGCCCGTAAACCTATTTCTATATTGGATTGTACATGCTTACCAAAATGCGACAACTGATGATCTGATATCCTGTCTAATCTGGTCTTAAATGTGTGGAATGACTCATGCTTGGCACTCTCATACTGATTACTTTAGAACATTCTTCTCACTCTTTTCCTTTTCTTCTATAATATTGCCTACACTCATTTCCACTGTTACAACTTTCATGTTTGCTAATATTCTCATGCTATTTCTCTCTACAATTCTCCACTATCCCTCTTCATCTACAATCTTTTCTCTCTTACCCACTATGACTAAATCTAATCATACAACTCTATATTCACTCTATTCTTTCTACTTTCCCTATATTCAGCTTTGTTGCCGCTATTATTCTCTTTTCCAACTTTTTCACTTCTACCTCTGTCTCCTTTAACTTTAACTTTCTCTTTCTTTTATAATACCTCTATTCCTTGCACTTCTTCTATTCTATTCTCTCTGTCTACCTTACTAATCTTATTTATCCTCTATTTTACTCACTTCTTCTCTTTCCCTTCTGCAATCTTCTTCTCTGCAGCTGTCTACTACTAGACAGCTACTACCTTAACTAAATTTATTTGGTTTATTATCTTTAACAGCTATTCTGATCTCTTCAATTTATAGTTGGACAAAGAAAATGAAAGAGCTATCTAAAGCAGATTATTATTAATAAGATCAAACTTGAAGCAAAGGTTAATGAAATTTTAACTATAAGACTAAAGATAAGATATCTACTATTACAAAAATTATTTGACAAATCTAAACTACAAAGCAGGGTAGTATAGATATACTGTACTAAAAAGATAGCTAACTAGGATTATTATACCAGATTACTTAGTAGCACAATCCTACATATTTCAGTTTCCAATATCTAGAAATCTCAAATCTAACACTATGTGCAGGGGAGAAACTGAATTTAATATAGCCTACTGGCAATACAACAATTATTCTTGGTCATATATTTTAATCTGATATATTTATATTTATATTTAATTGTTTTCAATAGAAGAACATTATTCAAGACACAAACACTCTAGGATAAGATTCTTGAGGGGTCAGAGGCTATTAGTATGAAAAAATTAGAGGATTGATCATGAATATAATTCCTGGATAACCAAAGTATTTACAAATGTCGGAACAATAAACTCAATTCAAAATAATTTCCTTTATTCTGACAATATGAATTGCTTCTTTTTGATTACTATAACATTGGCATAAATTCAGTAAAAGAAATTCTTAAATCTTTGAGTTTTTGAGATTTATAATTGTATAAAATAATTATATAATTATGTATTTCAAATTAGGTGCTATTACTATAGGTATAGAATACTGTAAAAACTCAAATAAACAAACCATATAGTACTAGGATATTGGACTTGCATCACCTAGTAAGGTTTGAATTTTTTTACTTATTGTTTGTCTTGAGGAACATGTTTTTTAAAGTGTTCCCCTTCCTTTTCTGGAAAGGGAAATTTTGAACCACATAGTATATAGTTTCTTTATTCTAGTTTTTATGATATATATATTTCAATTGTCAACATCTAAGTAACTCCTATTAGGTTCTGAATGTGGTTTTCATTTTGGATTTTTGAGAGGCCGTCCTAATCAACATAAGAAATACTATCAGTAATATTATTAGAATATTGTTGAAAATTGTCAGATTGTCTCAGCTAGTTACCATAGCTGTACTATAAGGTTTTCTTTACTGTTTTTAGATTGTGGAATACCTTATTGTCATTTTTGCTTTCTTTTCTTATTGTTTCTAATGTTCATTTCTTACTACAAATAATATAATTGAAACTCAATTTAACACAACTTTGAATTGCGATCTAATTTCGCTTCTTATCTTAGTCTTATTAAACTCTTCCTACACTTCTTCTATCAAACTGGCTGTTGTGTAAAGCTTTTATTCTATGTTCAAGTTGATCTTATTAAATTTAATTTAAAGTAAAAGATTTCTAAAAAAATCATACCCGAACCCTTGGCCTGAGAGTCACGTATATTACCTTGTGACTATAGATCTTATCTATCTAGCTATACATTTAAGCCTCAATTGCTTATTGATTTTTGTTTTCATGTTACAAATCGTGACTAAGCAAGGCTGATTTCACATGACTCATATTTATTAGTCATAAGGTATGTTGGATTTCACACTATGATGTCATTCGCTCATAGTTCTCACATGACTACGCACTTCATCAGCAAAAACGGACCCTGCGTCTGATCCGTCGGCGCTGCGTCCTGACGCAAGCGACGCATCTCCTGCGTCCCATGCGTCCTGTGCGTCCTGACTTGCGTTGCAACGGCCCGCCACATCCTACGCTTCCACATGCTACTTGGCAACGTTCCTTGCGTCCTGACGCAACTTGGCGCCCTCCCTACGTCTGGACTACCCCAGACTCTTTCTCTCATCTCTTCTTTCTCCTGATGCGGCGATAGCTCCTCATCACCTCTTCTCCGCGTCCTGACCCACCCCTCATCCCCGCTCGTGTA
>Ga0307513_10000754_pt1 | contig 46717 bp, 52 predicted proteins | sample 15_EM_MG_FD_202174 | JGI IMG/M metagenome (GOLD analysis project Ga0307513, IMG submission 202174) | Populus trichocarpa ectomycorrhiza microbial communities from riparian zone in the Pacific Northwest, United States - 15_EM | ecosystem: Host-associated > Plants > Roots > Unclassified | place...
TCCTCCATCCTCTTTGGCTTCGTGCTCGCCCCTTGTCTGTCTGCCATAACCTGCACAAGCCGTCTCCCTAGATTGTAGGTATCTGACAACTCTATCTCCCCGTGCAGGCATTCATCGTCGTTCGACCCCCGCCCTCAAAGACAAACCACCCGCTCAACCTTCAGGTGCAACTCGTACCACCCAACTCCCGTGATCAAAACAGATCAACCTCATCTCGTCGTTCCACTGATTCCCTAGCCACCAATCCCGAACTCGAAGGCCAACCTCTCACCCGTACAACTTCCAATCGTTCCGACGTCTCCACCTACTCCGGCTATGCTCCATCCGTCACCTCGGTCAACTCTTTCGGTTCAACAGCGTCGGCGAGGCGGATGATCATCCCGCTCTATAACCTGCAGGCCCACAACGTCATGACCAATGTCGTCCTAGACGCTGGGACAGACGCGCGCGTCGCAAAGTTCTTGAAGCGTGGTCTCGAGGTCATCGGCCTTGCCGTTCTCGATCCGATGGAAGTCTGGAACTATAGAAAGATAGGCGGCGGTCCTCTCTTGTCAACTGAACAAGCCGTCGTGGGAAGTGCCAGAGATTTCGACCATCAACATCTCATTGTACCACCTCCCCAGACACCCGAGTCTTCCACGATTTCCCTCAGTTCCACCGGAGATCACACGCCGGTCACACCTACAAACTTTTCCCAGAACACCCCAACTGGTGCGAGGAAATTCTTCGGAAAACTCTTTAAGCGAAGAGACACCCCTACTCCTGGAGATCTCAAACCGTCCGAATCCCCTGCTTCTTCCCCCTTGAAAACTAGCCTCAATCTACCCACCCCATCTTCACCGGCCAAGCGCAACTCGCTATTACTGCCCGAACAGCCATTGTCTCCATTCTTGTCGAAGGACGTAATTTTACAACCTGCGGTTCTCGGTGTCCAACCCACGCTCGATGCCATATCCTACCCGCCGCACGGTCGACCGACCGCCTACGTATGGACCGTGACCAAATGGCTCAAAGGTTCTCCGGAAGGCCTTTTGGGTAACGTCAGAGGGATCTTTCAAGGTGACAAGTCGATTCGAGATGAACCCATGGGAGAGCTCGAACGCCAGGTCGAGGTCAGGTTTGAGTGGACGCGAATGGAGAGAGGCGGAAAGAAGAAAGCTCGAAGGACGGGGACTGATGTAGCTGATGTCACAGTGGGCTTGGGCATTGGAGGTGGATCCAAGGATGCGAGCAGAAGGAACAGCGTCGCTTTGACCAGCTCCAACAATCCTTCCGTCAACTCTCTGCCTGACAAGGACAAGAAGGCTAAACGATCATCGGTCATTGAGGGCATCCAATCTGGACTCGGCTTGATCCCGAAGAGGAGCATGGAGTCCGCAAGATCGAAGTCTCCCAAGCGACCGGGGAGCATTACCACGAGCGAGACGGGTGGGGGGGACGACGATGTGTCTAGGTCGAGAGAGGATGATGGCGAGGAGAGTGATCCCGAGGATTCGGAGGTCCCTTGGACATGTACACTTCGTGTGGCCAGGAAACCTCCGTTTTCATCGACGACGAACACCCCTTCAGGCTCAAGATTTTCCCAGAGGGAGGGGCAACAACGAAACTCGAACCTCCCAGGGTCTCCTATGCCTGATCCCACGACGGTCCAACAGCAACAACAAGCATTGGGAGTCAAGTCAACCCAATCGCAGACCACTTCTCCCTCACAAGGTCCTCCACTGCCGCAGCAGATCAAACTCAAGGTCGCAACGGTCTCTCCGACTCCACACCACCCGAAAGTCGTGTCCCTCCTCAAGATTCCCTTCCCTCTCCCAGATATCGACGTGTCCTCCGTCATCGTACGGAAACGCGTCGTGACACCCGTTGGGATCGCGCGTCCCGTAGATACCTATTCATCTACCGTTGGGAACGGGACGGGGAATTTGAACATGCAGTCGTTCAGTTTGAATGGGAACGGAGGGAAGTCGAGAGACACCGGGTTGGTGCTGACGGCTGAAGAGATTAAGGATGTTGTCGCGAGTACGGCACTTTGGTTGGTCGTGAGGGAGGCGATGGGTGGTGTTGGGAAGGATAAGAGGAAGGGAGACGGGTGGAAGCTAAGAGGGTAATTTTCTCGTTTGTGCCCTACTGTTGGTGTTCCATTGGTGATTGGTGAGCCTCCTCCCATGTTTCGTGGTCTTCCTCGGCTTGGGCTGATGGGCACTTCCAGGTCCCTCACGCTCGTATATGTATCGAGGCGGACGATGAAGATTTCGGGTTACCCCCCTTGTTCGACACCCGTTTCCCGCCGCTTATTAATGTCTCTACGAATGATTACCCCTCCCCGTCCATCATCACCTCTTTTCGTATCCTTTTGATCTCTATTGTAATCTCGCGGGTTCCTCCTTCTCGTGCCCTTGTCCCAGTTCGCGCCCTTCCCCACGAATGGGCGTCACACTTTGCTTTGGTCAGGCATCTCCATTTTACGGCACTTTCTTGTTCCTCGGTTCTTGTCTGTTTTTGTTCGCGCTTGTAGTGCTCTTCTCTGCATCTTCGCGATGCCTGGCCGCTTGTCATTTTACCCTCCTCTCTCTCTCCGGCTGAGCTCGTTTCTTGTGTGTCTCCGTGTCACGCTTACCTGTCCGTCTCTCGTTGTTTGTCAATTATGTGTTTATGTAAGTACATGACCCCTACCCACTCCGCAATCCACGGTCATGAGTCCGACAAGGTAGTGTTCGAGTCCATCTCTAATCGACGTCCCATCATTGAGTCCGAGCATTACGAGGGAGATTCTGACCTGGAATCCACCTTCGACAGCATCGATAACGTCTTCGGTGATTTCTAACCCGTGTACTAGCAGGATCTATCCTTCATTCCCCCCGATTGGAACCTCTCCCCTCCGGTGCTAGTCGTTGCAGACTGTCTGCTTATCATTGGCTTGCTGCTTGGAATGAAGTTGCACGTCGGTGACCTGTTTGCGAGTCGTTGACGAGAGGTGAGTGATCTGACATGCGTCCTCTATACCGGTATGAGGCTGAATAATTTTGCTGCTGTCATGAATGCAGCCTTCAGATCCCCGGGATCTACGAAAAGCTCGCCGCGACGTTAGAAAACACGACTCCCAACATTAACGAGATCATTCGCGTTCTAAAGGCCATGGAATTGTTCACTCCCCTCTGAGATCGAGACCTCTCAAAAGAGTTGCCAGATGTTCTACGTCATCATGCGGGCCCCTCGTCTCTCTCTCTCGTGTGTTCCGAAGAAGAAGTGGGAGCTTCTCGTCTGGCCACGTGGGACAAGTTCGACTGTAGTGGGTCGAGGATCCTCAAGATATCCTCGCGTTCTTGGATCGTCACTGCGAGGGGCGGTTAGAGCCGGGACGAGCCAGTCCAGAATTCTCCGCACGCGTTGGCATACGCCTCTGGCCCCATCATATCGAGGTTCTCAAGCGGTTGGATCCGACCGAACCTTCATCTATTCGGGGTATATGTTACGTGTATTTAAACGAGCTGTCGTTCCGGCTCCACAAGACCAAGCCCTCCTTCCTTCCTCTTATCAGGGACGTACGGGCTCAACGCTCCTCATTCAATCATGCAAACGGATCAGACGAAGAACTTGTGTGCCGATTGGGCTTCCGTCGTTGACAGTATCAAGCACACTTGCGACATCCAGAAGACTACTCTCACGGTTCACTTCTCCAGGAATGATCGGCCCTCCCCACTGGTATCCCCACATTATTACAGAGAAATGATCTCACTTCTCCTGGGTGCTAACTTATGATCATACTTTCCACTTGTTGCACGTGTGTATTGTAGGGAAAACCTCTCAACACCTGTTGGCCAGTTGTATAGTATAAGTTTGTATATTGCACTTGTTTAGCAATGAAATATTCAGTACATGGAATTTGAAGCATAGAAAAAGGGAATACATGTCCTTTGGATATCTACTAGGGAAATACATGGCTAAAGTCCAGAATCAGTACCTCTCCTGACTTGAAAGAAGCAACCAGATATTGACCACCCAGTTGCACATGGGTTGTCTTCCCAAATCTCCCAGGTAGCTGAAAAACCACCTTCCCAGTGACCACATCCTTCATCCTAGATGTTTCAGTTTCCCACTGTTTGGTTTCATTGAGGTAGAGCATGTCTGGGAGCTCATGGGACAGCTTAACAGGGGATGAGTCTGGAACTCCAAAGTCCCACCCTTGATCTTGATAGTTAACAGCTCCAGCTCCAGCCCCCACCCAGGAATTGACCCAGACTGTTGAGCCATCTAATGCAACAATTTCTGCTGCACCCTGAAGCTCCACCCCACCTGCAGCTTCTCTTGTCCTGATATCCCATGCCTGAATGAATCCCTCATACAAGCAGAAAACCTTAGACCCATCCCCTGATACTCTGAGGTCCATAACATGACCTCCAGATACATCTATTGTCTGTAAGAGCTCCCCTTTCTCAGCATCCCAGATGTTGATCCTCATGTTTGCATACCAAACAAAGATCAATTTGTTGACATTCAGTTGGAGGTTGTTTTGGTAGGAATCTTCAGCTGGGACTTTGAGGGAACCATTGCATGGGCCAGTTGAGATACCCCAGGTCTTCACCACCCCATCTGGCAAATTACTAGGGATAATGGGGCCATTTCTTGCTTTCAGGGTAATGGATTTGGTTGAAGCCAAGGTAAGGGGTGTGGACATTGGGTTGGTCACAGCTGGGTTTGCTGATGAAGCACCAATCTGCCAGAATTTGACCAGTCTATCATTAGATGCTAAAATGATTGTGTAGGGGGAGAAGAATGCAAAGGAGGTAATGCTGCTGGTGGTATGGCCAACAGAGCTCTCAACAAGGTGAGGGTCTGGGCCAGTGATATCCCAAACACAGACTTTGTTACTAGCAGCAATAGCAATAAACCTGCCATCAGGGGAGAAACAGGAGTAGATATAATAACTGTCAGCTGTGTCAAACTTAGCCACAGCCACTCCTGAATTGGTGTTTTGGATTGCAATGTTACCATCCCCTGTATGTAAAATAAACTGGGTACCATCTGGGGAAAAGGCAATTTGACGACCATCATATGCAGGTCCAACTTTGTGACCATCAACATCCCACTGCTGAACAGTTTCACCAGATACAGATATGAGGGTTTTTGGGTTTTTTGGAGAGAAGCTGATACAGTTTACCCTATTCCCTTGCTCTATGATTTTATGACATGCTCCTGTCCGAATGTCCCACAAACGAAATGTCATGTCCTCAGACCCTGAAGCAATTGTAGTGTAGTCTGCTGAGATTGAAACAGAGTAAATCCAATTGGTGTGGCCACAGAATGTCTTGACAACACCACCAGTCTGTACATCCCAGAGCTTGACAGTCTTGTCAAAGCTTCCAGAGACAAGTGATGTTCCATCTTGTGAGAAGATGAGAGATATCACTTGATCTGTATGCCCAGGGAAGACAGCTGTCTGGCTGCCTGTGATTGCATCAAGGATAAAGATGTCCTCATGTGCAGACCCAACTGCAATGGTGTTGTTCCAGAATGAGAGGGTGGATGGATTACTCTCCAATAGAACTGTGCGAGAACACATCCCCCATTCTGCTTGGAGTCCCCCAACCACCCTGACTTCCTGTGAGAGTTCTGCAGTATAGCACTCACAGAGCCAGGATGAAGATGGGCAGAATGGGAGTGCAGAATGGTATAGGTAGAAGGGTGAGCTGTGGATGGCATCAAAATGTTCCAAGAGGATTCTCTGGCTGTCATTCATCCACACACATGGAATACCTGCCTGGATAGGGAACATGAACACAGGTCTAAGAAAAAGGTTACACAGCACTCACCAAAGAATACCATTGTTCAATATCATTCATGGCATAAACCCCAATACCAAGGTTCCCTGTGAGAGCAAGGACCTCAATCCAATACAGCAAATGTGTCCTGAAGAACTTGTCAATTGCTTCCTGCACCTCCTCAGCATGGTGGCTGCTATGAGGGACCTTTAAGAGGTGCTTTGTCCAAAAACAACATGTATATTCTAGAGCATCTCCAATATACTCCTTCTTGCAAGCAGAGAGATCTTTGACCTCACTGAGGCTAGTATAGTCTTCCAGGTTACAGATGTTCCTCTTCAGCCTTTCCCCCATGAGCCTGAGGCATGAAAGTAGGATTTCTGTGTGATGAACTGCGGGCTCCACAAGGAGCCTTTTATCCTTACACCGGACTGGGTCTGTGAGGAAGTCAGGAAATGACTTGTGGAAGGCTCGGATTGGGTCTTCTATATTATCTGGGACAAGGAGGAGAGAATGGAGGGAGCGGAGGGTGGTGGAGATATTAGACACTCTCAGTAGGCCCGAAAGTGCTGTGGTTGAAAGGGGGTTAAGCACAAGCAATACTGCCCCAACCACAGTCCTGAAATGGGAGTAGATTTCCTCGGCGTCTGTACCCACTTCATCTACTGCTTGCCCTAGGACCTGGGTATAAAGGAAGTCAATCCCGGACCTTCCTTCATGAGCAGTATTTTGTGGGAGATAGACAATCCAGTCCAACTGTTCAGTGGGTGTGCGATTCTTGAATGCGATAAATTTCACAACTGTGGAAGCATAGATGAAGAGTCCTGCGGCCTTTCTGCAGAGAACATTGATGTCTGATGGCTTCGGCCAGTCTTGGGCGAAATTACAGTCACTTCGAGACTTGGCAATATCGGTCAACCGAATCCTGAAGAACAGCTTGATGTCACTGTCCACCGAGGATCGTTTGACATCATGTAACTTGAGGACTTCGGTGATGGGTCGGAGTGACCTAAGACGAAACCCCGACCGGATCCGAGGCTCTGGGCGTCCGGTGATGAAGAACTTTACGTTCGAGATCTCGTCCGCATAACGGGAGAGCACGGAGAGAATTGCCGAGGCAGGTTCCTCGTCCTTGCATTCGTCAAGGGCATCAATGATGATAAGTGTCCTGACCCGGGCAGCTTTGAGTGGGCCAACGATGATCCTATCCATTTGAGAACAAAGAGAGTCCTGTGCGATGCCAGGCTTGGCCCTCAGGACTCGGAGCAGCGCCTCTCGAAACGGGAGATACCGATAGGCAAGTTGATAGGCAAGAGTGGGAAAGATTGCTTGGAGGTTGCTCCTGTTCTCGAAGTCTCGCGAGCAAAAGAAGCTCGCGCCAAGCTTTCCGTCGGCGAAGCCAATCTCGGCGAAGGTCTGGGCGATGGTCGATTTCCCGGTCCCTGCGAGACCGTTCAGCCAGAACACGCGGTGGTCTCGTTCGTCCTCTAGCCATCGTTCAAGTTGGAGGAGGACATCCGCCCTGGTCCCCTTCAGGCATCCTTGTCTGTTCCCGGAACTGTACCCGGCCTCGTCGGTGTGACGCATGTTCTCCAGAAGGTGACGATCCTCATACCCCTATTCGCAAGTCATGACGGAAGCCGAGACCAGAAGGAGTAAGACTCACGATCTGCTGACAGCCCTCGTCGTAGATATCCAGTTGTAACGATGTCTGCAGTAGATGTTAGATATGATGCGAGAAAGCTTTCTTGGGAGCGCAAACCTGATAGTCTGTCAGGGCAGAACGAATGTCTTCCACCAGACCGTTAGCTTCCTGTAAATTATCGGGGTTCTTGAAGAAATCCGCGAGGTCCTTCCTGGCCGCCACCGAGTCCATGACTTGGCCAATCTCTTTCAATTTCCTGGTAATTCCTGTGCGTCAGACTTGGCGCTTGATCCCGTAAAGAGTGGGCTCACTGTTCCAGCTTGCTTGTTCTCTCCTTCTCATTGATGTCACCCGGAAGGATGGGCCCGGAGAGTGATTCAGAAAGCGTTTTGACTCTGGGAGCCAATGATTCTATGGCTGGCTCATTCAGCGTTTGCTGGAAATATTGTAAGCATTGCGGATCGAACGCGTGGAAGAAAGGCCGTACCTCGCAATTGTCGAGGATAAAGCAGAGAGATCTCACAATCGACTTGAGCGGACCGAAGCCAGCTGCAGAATCTCTCACCCCACGGAGCAATTCGGTCGTGGCAGACGCGGAGGGCTCGGGGTTCGGCTTGTTCTCATCCACAGCGGCGCTTGGCTCGGCGGTCTCGTTGGAATGAACAACTTCTGGTCCACGATTGGGAAGGGCAGCGGTGTCTACATTGTTAGAAGGAACGATTAGAAGCAACCTCCAAAGGAACCACGTTCACGTACTATTGAGTCCCCCACTGTCCAAAGGAAACCGTTCGACCTCTCGACTGGATCCGCTTCCCACCCCAATCTCGCTGTCTGAATGTGGAGGCGGATGGCTCTGGGTGATTTCCGCTTCTTGGTCGGTTTCGCTTCCGTGCGTTGGCGCAGATTCCGGCTCATCTGGCCGAGGTTGATCCGTCGAAAACGCTTGCTCTCCAACCGTGTTGACTTGGTCGTGACTTTCGCCCACTATGACATGCGGTTCCGGGTGTGGGAGCGAACTCGTCGAGTCAACCCTCTCCCCACCGGTGTTCGCTCCTATACCGTCTGGGTTACGTTTGTTCTTTCCTAGACGGTGCTTGATTCTCTTCTTCGGGCCAGAAAACGGGTTTCGTATGTCCATGTCGGTGTTGGATCGTGGTGCGATAGTGGATGATTGGCCGCGTGGCGTTTGTTTGATTCCACAAGCTCAACCGGCTTCAGCCGGGCTCCGCCTCAGCTTGAATACGGGCGGGCGGCGATCTGTGGCCTTTAGATCGTGAGGGGATAGGTGGTGTCGGGAGGGACGTGGTTGGTGTTTCGTTGGTGGTTGGTGAGCCTCTTCTCATATTTTGTGGGCTTCTAGCTGGCGAACACTTAGGTTCTTCGCACTCGTAGGTGTTGAGGCGGACGATGAACGTTTGGACGTTAACGTCTTCCCCAGCAGTTTACAGGTTACGACTAACTACCCCTCCCCGTCCGTTGTGACCCTTGCGATCTCTATTGTAATCTCGCAGGCGTGCACTTCCCCACGGATGGACTTCGTGTCGCTTCGGTTAGGTATCCCCCCATCTTACGATACATTCTTGCTCCCCGGTTCTTCTTGTCCGAGTTTGTTGTGCTTGTCATGTTCTTCTCTGCGCGATTACCTGGCCCCCTATTATATTACCCCCTCCTCTCTCTCTGGTTGAATCCGTTCTTGTGTTGGCTTCATGTCACGACTGCCCGTCTCTTGATGTTTGAATCGCGGTTCGAGGTTTCCATTCCTCCCCCCATTCGACAGCTAAGCTTGCCCCTCGGCTCAACAGAATACCGTTAAAACGTTGAAGTCTCGTTCAAGTGTTGAGCCACTTGATACTCCATGGATCTCTCTACGGTGGCATAGTTCGATCCTGAATTCTGTACTATCTCCGGTTCCCATTTGTGTGTGTTGTACAGCACCTGGATGCCTCGTTTAAATACACCAAACACTAACGTTGCGACAGCTCCTTTGCATGGGTGGTGCCCGTGATACATGTCCTCGCTTTCACACCGCCAATTGCTAGGTGTCAGTTGGTGAAAATGAAGGGATATTTGAGAAGGACACACATCGCGGTGCTTTATCGGCGCGTCGATTCCTCTTAAACAAAACTCGAGGGGTGGAAAGGTATCCAACAATTCCTTCGTGACGTCCAGCGCCGCGATGAGAGAGCAACGGCCGCCAATGAGCAGGGCGCGAAGAAGAAAGGGAGGTGAGCCTCTCGTTCTTCGCGTGCGGATGCGCTTTCCTCCTTCCTCTTCTCTGTCCACCATCACCTGCGCAAACGGTCTGCTTAAATTGCAGGTGTCTGTCATGTTCATATCCCCGTGCAGGCATTCGTCGTCGCTCGACCGCCGCCCTCAAAAACAAACTACCCGCCAAACATTCAGGTGCAACTCGTACCACCAAACACCCGTGATCACGACAGATCGACCTCATCTCGTCATTCTAACGATTCCTTGGCCACCAATCCCGAACTCGAGGGTCAACCTCCCCTCACCCGTACAAGCTCCAATCATTCCGACGTCTCCACCTACTCCGACCATGTTCTATCCGTCACCTCGGTCAACTCTTTCGGTTCAACAGTGTTGACGAGACGGATGATCATCCCGCTCTATAACCTGCAGGCTCACAATGTCATGACCAGTATCTTCCTGGACGCTGGGGCAGACGCGCGTCGCAAATTTAGTGAAGCGCGGTCTCAAGGTGGTTTCCCTCAGTCCTACCGGAGATCACACACCGGTTGCGCCTACCAACTCGTTTCATCAGGGTATCCCAACTGGGGCAAGGAAGTTCTTCGGAAGGCCCTTCGAGCGAGGAAGGGCCCCTATTCTTGGAGACGTCAAGCCCTCGGAATCTCCTGATTCGTCCCCCTTGAAAACCAGCCTCGATCTACCCACCCCATCTTCACCGACCAAACGCAATTCGCTATCCTGTCCGATCAATCACCGTCCTCGTTCTTGGCGAAGATGTAATTTTACAACCAGCGGTCCTCGGTATTCAACCCACACTCGATGTCACATCCTACCCGCCGGCGTGTGGATCGTGGCAAAATTGTTCAAAGACTCCCGGGAGGCTTGCTGGGTAACATCGGAGGGATCTTCAGGCGGAAAGTCGATTTGAGATGAAACTATGGACGAGCTCGAGCGCCAGGTCGGGGTCAGGTTTGAGTGGACGCGAATGTAGAGGTGGAAAGAAGAAGTTCGGAGAACGGGGACTGATATGGATCTGAGAACGCGAGTAGGAGGAGCGGTGTCGCTTTGAAGAGCTCCAACGATCCTTCCTTCAACTCTCTGCCTGACGGGGACGGGAAGGCCAAATGGTCGTCGGTCATTGAGGACACCCAGTCTGGACTCGGTTTGATTCCGTGGAGGAGCATGGAGTCCGTCAGATTGAGATCTCCAAGGGGGAGCATTACCACAAGCGAGACGGGTGGGCGGATAACGACGTGTCTAGGTCGAGAGATTTCATCGACGACGACCCCTTCCGGTTCAAGGATTTCCCGGAGGAACGGACAACAACGGAACCCGAGCTTCCCAGGATCTCCTATGTTGGGTCCCACGACGGTTCAATAGCAACAACAAGCATTGGGAGTCGATTCGATCGCAGACAGCTTCTCCTTCACAAGGTCCTCCACTCCCACAGCAGATTAGACTCAAGGTTGCAACGGCCTCCCCGACTCCACACCACCCGAAGGTCATATCCCCCTCAAGGTTCCCCCCCTCTCCCAGATATTGATGTGACATCCGTCATCGTGCGGAAACGCATCGTGACGCCCGTTGGGAATGGGACGGGGAATTTGAGCATACGGTCGTTCAGTTTGGATAGGACCAGGGGGAAGTCAAGAGACACCGAGTTGGTGCTGATGGCTGAGGAGATTAAGGATGTTGTCACGAGTACCGCGCTTTGGATGACCGTGAGGGAGGTGATGGGTAGTGTAGGAGGGGACAAGAGGAAGGCAGATGGGTGGAAGCTAAGAGGGTAACTTATTGTTCGTGCTCCGCGGTTGGTGAGCCTCTTCTCGTGTTTTTTGGTTTTCCTCGACTTGGGCTGATGAGCACCTCCTGGGTCCCTTACACCCGTATGCGTCGAGGCGGACGATGAAGATTTCTGGTTACCCCCTTGTTCGACGCCCGTTCGCTGCCGCTTGTTGACGCCTCTCCTAGAGTTTACCACTGATTACACCCCTTTTCGTATCATTTCGATCTCTGTTGTGATCTCGCGGGCCCTCCCCTCTCGTGCGCCCACCCTCGGTTGCATGGCTAGGCATCCCTCCATTTTACGCTCCTTTCTTGTTCTGCGGTTCTTGTCTGTTTTTTTGTTTCTGCTTGCCGTGTTCTCTTCCGCGTATTCGCTTTGCGATGCCTGACCACTCATCATTTTACCCTCCTCTCTCCCCCTCCGGCTGGACTTGTTTCTTGTGTCTTCATCTCACGTCTGCTTGTCCGTCCCCCGATGCTTATCAATTATGTGCTTATGTAAGTACGAGGCTTGCCTCAATCCTAAGGCTCCCGCCCACCCCGCGATCCAGCTCAAGTACACCGGTCATCAATCCAACAAGGCGATATTCAAGCCCGCCTCTAACCAACATCCTATCATTGAGTCCGAGCATTACGAGGGAGATCCGGATCTGGAATCCACCCTCGGCATCATCGATCACGTCTTCTGTGATTTCAAACCCACGTACTGGCAGAATTTCTCCCCCGTTTCACCTGGTTAGCGCCTTCCCCCTCCGGTGACCGTCGTGACGGACGGTCTGTTTATTACCAGCTTGTCGCCTGGAATGAAGTCGTACCTCAATGACCTGTTGTCGTTGACAGGAGGTGGATTGATCTGACATGCGTTCTCTACGATGTGAGGCTGAATCGTTTTGCTGCAGACACGAGTGCAGCCCTCAGATTGCCGAGATCTGCGAGAAGCCCACCGCAACGTTCTGGAGTTCCACTCCCACCACCGACTAGGTTGATCGCGCTCTAGAGGTCATGGAGCTGATCGCTCCCCTTTGGGGGAAAAGAGTTGCCAGCTGTTCCACGTAGCCATGCGGGCCCGCCTCTCCCGTTTGTCCCGGGGGGGGGGGGGCTTCTCGCGTGGCCATCTGGGACAAGTTTCTCCCGTGGCTCGAGGATCCTCAAGGTATCCTGAATCATCGCCACCAGGAGTGGTGTAAACCGGGACTAGCCAGTTCAGGATTCTCTGTGTGCGTGGGCGCATGCCTCCGGTCCCGTCATCATCGAGGCCCTCAAGCGGTTCGACGCGACCGAACCTTCGTTTATCCATAGTACCTGTCACATTGTACCGGAACGACTTGTCGTTCCGGCTTCTCAAAGTCACGCTCCTCCTTCCTCTCACCAGGGACGCTCCAATCACAATCGTGCAACCCAATCAGATGAGGGTCTTGTACATCGATTGAGCGCCAGCCGTTGATGATATCAGGGACACTTGTGACATTCAGAAGGACACTCTTGTGGTTCTATTCAGAGTAGTCAGTTCCCCCCACTGCTGCCCCCATGTTGTTACGAAGAAACGGAAACTTGGAGCATTTCACTTCAGTTCCGGAGACTCAGCCTTTGACGAGATGCATCAATTCTCAGTTGATCTTGAGAGGGGTTATTTTGTCATCCCTGTTTGTTGCTTTGTGTCCACATAATCTTTATCTGTTGTCTCCACAAAGCCTTTCTACTCTAAATACAATACCATGAATCTGAATCTCACCTCTATGTGTGGCCTTATGATCATATACTCTGCTTGTTGTATAGCATAAGTTTGTGTATTGCACTTTTTGAGCAATGGAATATTCAGTACATAGAACTTGAGACATAAGGAAAGAAATACATGTCCTATATATCTACTAGAGAGACATATGGCCAAAGTCAAGAACTAATACCTCTTTTGATGGAAAAGATATTACAAGATACTGGCCACCCCACTGCACATGAAATGGTTTCCCAAATCTCTCAGGCAGCTGAAAAACCACCTTCCCAGTGACAATATCCTTTATCCTAGACATGCTGATTTCCCACACCTTGGTATCATTAAGGTGGAGCTCATCTGGGAGTTTATTGGATACCTGAACAGGGGATGAGCCTGGGGTCCCAAAGTCCCACCCTTGAGTTTGATTGCGGTAATAGAGATCTTCCTCCTGAACCAAGATATTAACCCAGATTGTTGAACCATCTATCATAAGGGTTTCTCTACCCTCATCAAGCTTCACCTCACCCACAGTCTTTCTTGTCCAGATATCCCATGCTTGTATGGCATCCCAGTACTCACAGAAAACCTTGGACCCATCCCCTGATACCCTGAGATTATAAACAGTACCTCCAGGTATCTTTATTGTCTGCAAGAGTTTCCCTTTCTCAGCATCCCAGATGTTGATCTTCTTGTCTGCATACCAAACAAAGATTAATTTGTTGTCATTCAGCTGGGTGCTACTCTGATGGGAACCATCGGCTGGGGTTTGGAGGGATTCCTTGCATTGGCCAGTTGAGATCCCCCAGGTCTTCATCACCCCATCTGGCAAGTCACCAGGGATAATTGGTCCAATTTTTGCTTTCAGTGCAACAGGACTGGTTGGAGTTGGAGTGAGGGGTGTGGACTTTGTGTCAGTAACAAAAGGATCTGTTGATGGGATATCAAGTTGCCAAAACTTGATTGATTTATCAGGAGATATTGAAACAAGGGTGAAGTTGGAGGAAAATACAAGAGAGGTAATGGCAACAGTGTGAGCAACAAAGCTCCAAACATGGTGAGGGTCTGAGCCAGTGATGTCCCAAATACTGACGCTTATACCAGAAGCAACAGCAATAAGTGTGCCATCAGGGGAGAAGCAGCAGGAACCAGCATCCTCCTCAATTCTAGCTACAACTGCTCCAGAATTGGTGTTTTGAATTGTTATATCATCATCTGTACACAACATCAACTGGGTGCCATCTGGGGAAAAGGCAATTTGACGACCATCATATGCAGTGTCAGGCGGACCTAACAGCACACCCTGAGCCGCTACTGGCGAGCGCTGAGGGGATCAGGTGACAAGTCATGAGAGGGGACGGATAGAGAGGGACAGAGTAAGGGGACAGGTAGGAGATGCTAAGAGGGAACCAGGCTACCAGGTTCAGCTGGTGAGGCTGCTAGGGAGACTCTGATGATATCAAATCTAAGGAGTACAGCACTATACTACTAGTCCTTATATACTGTCCAGATGCGCACAGACCATGCTGTGTAAGCGCACGGACCATGGGCTGCGCAATGCGCACAGACCAGGCCACGTAAGCGAATGACAAAGATGCTGACTCATTAGATATGACAAATGAATGTGAGCCACCGGAGTCCCGGTGGGTCGTGAGAAGAAACTGTCCAAAATAGGAAAGGTCCAAAGGGAATGATGTGGGTCATGGGAAAAGAATGAATAATCACCAATACAGTCCTGACAAAGCGCAAGTCATCAAGGATGAGTCACCGGAGGCCGAGCTCGGGCCGAAGGGGGGAGTTGAGAGGGATATAAGCGAGGGAGGAACTGCCGGGGTTTCTCAGCAGTCCTCGACTAGCTTCCCTCACTATTCCTCGACACTTCGCTCTACCATGCCTCGCGTTCTCCACACCTACCCGCACATATCTCGTGGTACCACTGCCACATTCTCCTCCTCCACTCCCAGTACCGACTACCCGACCAGCGACGAGATCATCCGTCGTGCGAAGAGCGTGGGATCGTATTCGTCGGAGACCTTCAAGGATCTCCATTGGGGAGACTTCTGTTACGCCCTTGCCGTCAGTATGGATGCTGACGCCGGAAGAGTTCCTCGCGTTGCAGGAGATCGATATAGGGTCCTTCTCCGACGTATCATCCGTGATGATGTTCCCGGAACGGACACGCGTACTGTTTGGGAGAAGAGATGCCTCAGGGCGTCCGCTGGTCTTAACCACGAGCTCTTGAAGGTGGTGGACGAACAGCAGAACGAGGTATGTCTCTGGGCGATGGTCTGAGGTTTATCGGACTAATCCAGATTCATAGATCGCTTTGTTGAAGGAGGACATCAACGACTTGATTGCGACGCAGAGGGCGTTTGCTACGAGGACGGAGAGTCGCCTCTTCGACATCGGTCTCTATTTGGAGATGAACGGCCATGGAGAGAAGTCGGAGTCTTTTGACTTCTCCGAAGATCCGATCTTGGGTGCGTCTCCCGCCAGTCCGGGATCGGGGAGCTTGGGATCCGATGAGACGGGGAAGACTGTCTCCATTAAGAGTGTCCGGCAAGAACAGCCGCGACCGGCTACGCCTAGGCCCGCAACCAGCGGACAGAGGGCGAAGCGTAGAGGGAAGAAGGGGCCGAAGAGGTTGGCAGCGATCCAACCCAGTTGTGGTAGGTCGCCGAGCCCTTATGAGGTGCCGCCGGTTGCCGGGCCATCGAGCCAGAGGATAGAGTCGTTGGATAGGCGGATTGATAAGGCCTATCTGGGTAGGAGTGGGACGATGGATCGGATGTTGGATCGGGTGGTGGCGAGGGATATGAGGAAGAAGGCAGAGGCGGAGAAGAGGGCTTCGGTGTGGCCTGGGGAGGATGACGATCTCGTAGTCTACCCCGAGATCGACGAGGCTTGCAGGAGGAAGTTCTTGAGGGGTGTTTCCTGCGACTTGTAGACCGCCTCCATAGATGACTCGAATGACACGTGTTTTGCCTTCGTCTTGCTGTGGTGATAAAAAGGAGATAAGATGAGATAAGATAAGATAAGATAAGTCCTTGGAATGTTCGAAGAAAAGAAAGGAAAAGGAAGAGTAAATGTCCACGTGACTGAAGCACGTGCGGGCGTCTGTGACTTAGCCGTGAAAGACGAGGGGAAAAGGCAAAAATCGTGACATGCAGGTCCAACTTTGTGACCATCAATGTTCCACTGCTGAACAGTTTGGGTAGATACAGACATGAGGATTTGAGGGTCTTTGGGAGAGAAGGTGACATGGTATATATGACTCTCTTGCTGTATGGTTTTATAGCATGCTCCTGTCTGAATATTCCACAAATAAAATTCCCTCCCCTGAGACACTGAAGCAATTGTGGTATTGTCTGCTGAGATTGAAACAGAGTAAATCCAGCTAGTGCGGCCATGAAGTGTCTTGACAATGCCACCAGTTTGTATATCCCAGAGCCTAATGGTCCTGTCAGAGCTTCCAGATACAAGTAATGCCCCATCTGATGAGAAGGCAACAGAGGTGACTTCACCCTTATGTCCATTGAAGATAGCTGTCTGGCTGCCTGTGATTGCATCAAGGATAAGGATGTCCTCATATTCAGACCCAACTGCAATAGAGTTGTTCTGGTATGAGAGGGTAGATGGTTTACAGTTCAATGGAAGTATACGGGAACACATCCCCCATTCATCTTGGAGTCCTTCAACCACTCTAACTTCCTGTGAGAGCTCTACAATGTAGCATTCATAGAGCCAGGATGAAGAGGGACAGAATGGGAGGGCATAATGGTATAGGTAGGAGGGTGAATTTTGGATTGCATCAAAATGTTCCATGAGGATTCTCTTGCTGTCATTTGTCCACATGCATGAAACACCTGACTGAACAGGAAACATGAATGCAGGTCTCAACAAATAGTCTACACAGCACTCACCAGAGAATACCACTGTTCAACATCATTCATGGCATAAACCCCAATATCAAGGTTCCCTGTGAGAGCAAGGACCTCAATCCAATACAGCAAATGGGTTCTGAAGAACTTGTTGATTGCTTCCTGTACCTCCTCAGCATGGGGGCTACTATGGGGGACCTTCAGGAGGTGCTTTGTCCAAAAATGGCATGCATATTCTAGAGCATCTCCAATGTACTCCTTCTTGCAAGCAGACAGATCTTTGACCTCACTGAGACTGGCATAGTCTTCCAGGTTGCAAATATTCCTCTTCAGCCTTTCCCCCATAAGCCTGAGGCATGAAAGCAGGATTTCTGTATGATGAACTGCAGGCTCCACAAAGAGTTGTTTATCCTTACACCTGACTGGGTCTGTGAGGAAGTCAGGAAATGACTTGTGGAAGGCTCGAATGGGGTCCTCTGTGCTATCTGGGACAAGGAGGAGAGAATGGAGGGAGCGGAGGGTGGTGAGGATGTTGGACACTCCCAGTAGGTCTGAGAGTGCTGTTATTGAAAGGGGGTTAAGCAAAAGCAATACTGCCCCAAGCACAGTCCTGAAACAGGAGTAGATTTCCTCAGCGTCTGTACCCACTTCATCTACTGCTTGCCCTAGGACCTGGGTGTAGAGGAGGTCAATCCCAGACCTTCCTTCATGAGTGGTATCTTGTGGGAGAGAGATGATCCGGTCCAACTGTTCAGTGGGTGTGCGATTCTTGAATGCAATAAATTTCACAACAGTGGAAGCATAGATGAAGAGCCCTGCTGCCTTTTTGCAGAGAATGTCGATGTCTGGTGAATTTGGCCAATCTTGGGAAAAATTGCAGTCACTTCGGGTCTTGGCGATATCGGTCAACCGAATCCTGAAGAACAGCTTGATATCGCTGTCCACTGAGGTTTGCTTGACATCGTGCAGCCTGAGGACTTCTGTGATGGGTCGGAGTGACCTGAGACGAAACCCAGAACAGATCCGAGGCTCTGGACGGCCGGTGATGAAGAACTTTGTGTTTGGGATCTCGTCCGCATACCGGGAGAGCACGGAGAGTATGGCAGAGGCGGGTTCCTCGTCCTTGCATTCGTCGAGAGCGTCAATTATGATGAGCGTCCGGACGCGGGAAGCTTTGAGTGGGCCAACAATGATCCTCTCCATTTGGGAACAGAGGGATTCCTGTGCGATGCCAGGCTTGGCCCTCAGGACTCGGAGCAGTGCCTCTCGAAACGGGAAGTACCGATAGGCAAGCTGATAGGCGAGGGTGGGTAAGATTGCTTGGAGGTTGCTCCTGTTCTCGAAATCTCGCGAGCAAAAGAAGCTCGCGCCAAGCTTTCCGTCGGCGAAGCCAATCTCGGCGAAGGTCTGGGCGATGGTCGACTTCCCTGTCCCTGCGAGACCATTCAGCCAGAACACGCGGTGGTCTCGTTCATCCTTCAGCCATCGTTCGAGTTGGAGGAGGACGTCCGCTCTAGTTCCCTTCAGGCACCCCTGCCTGTTCCCGGAGCTATACCCGGCCACGTCGGTGGGACGAATGTTCTCCAGAAGGTGACGATCTTCGTATCCCTATTCGCAAGTCATGACGGAAGCCGAGACCAGAAGGAGTAAGACTCACGATCTGCTGACAGCCCTCATCGTAGATATCCAGTTGTAGCGATGTCTGCAGCAGATGTTAGATATGATGCGAGAAAGTTTTCTTGGGAGCGCGAACCTGATAGTCCATGAGGGCAGAACGAATATCTTCCACGAGACCGTTGACTTCCTGTGCATTATCGGGGTTCTTGAAGGAATCCGCGAGGTCCTTCTGGGTCGTCACCGAGTCCATAGCCTGGCCAATCTCTTTCAATTTCCTGGTAATTCTCGTGCGTCAGTCTCGGCGCTTGATCCCGTAAAGAGTGGGCTCACTGTTCTAGCTTGGTCGTCCTCTCCTTCTCATTGATGTCACCCGGAAGTATAGGCCCGGAGAGTGATTCAGAAAGCGCTTTGACCCTGGGAGCCAATGATTCCACGGCTGGTTCGTTCAGCGATTGCTAGAAGCATTGTAAGCATTGAGGATCGAATGGCGGAAGAAAGGCCATACCTCGCAATTATCGAGGATGAAGCAGAGAGATCTTGCGACAGACTTGAGCGGACCGAAGGCACCTGGGGAGTCTCTCACCCCACGGAGCAATTCTGCTGTGGCGGACGCAGTAGACTTGAGGTTTGGTTTCCTCTTATATGGGGAGGCGCTCGGTTCGACGTTCTTGTCGGGACGAACAACTTCTGGTCCATAGTCAGGAAGGGGGGCGGTGTCTACATCGTCAGAAGGGACAATTAGAGGCAGCGACAAAAAGAATCATGTTCACGCACTACCGGGTCCCCCACCGTCAAGGCCCAGTGGGGGGGCGAGTACAGAGGGAGAAAGTCGTTCGACTTCTTGACCGGGTCCACTCCCCACCCCAATCTCGCTGTCTGAGGGTAGAGGTGGACGGTTCTGGCTGATTTCCGCTTCTTGGTCGTTTTCGCTTCCGTGCGTTGGCGCGGATTCTGATTCATCTGGCTGAGATCGATCCGTCGAAAAAACTTGCTCTCCAACCGTGTTGACTTGATCGTGACTTTTGGCTGCTACGACATGAGGTTCCGCTGGTTGCGGAAGCGAACTCGTCGAGTCAACCCTCTCCCCTCCGGTGTTTGCTCCTATGACGTTCGGGTTACGTTTGTTCTTTCCTAGTCGGTGCTTGATTCTCTTTTTCAGGCCAGAGAACGGGTTTTGTCTGTCCATGTCGGCGTTGGATCAACGTAGATGGTGGTGCGATAGTGGATGATCCCGCAAACTCATCCGGACTCCGCCCTGGTGACCGCTGCCGGAGCTCAAAATATTGGGCGCCAAAATGATCAGGGCTCGGACAGTTCAAGCAAAAAATAGCAAAAGTTCGTTTATTGATGGACTCTACTGCCATAGGTTGACAAATGTTCATACACGAGAAGCAGCGGACTGTGGGAACCAACACCAACCCTATATTTGGTGGGGGGCGTGCTTGAAGACAAGAACGAGCAAGGTAATAAGAGTATAGGATCATCGAACATCAGCTGGCGGTGACGAGAGGATCTTCGAGAAAGACGCACATCGCGTTGACTCCTCCTAGCTGCGTGTCGTCAGGTCCCGGTTCCCGTTCCGCTGTTCGATGGAGTCATTTTGGGAGGAGGGTCGTCTGAAACGCAGAGATGTGTGCAATCACAACCCGTCGGAATCTTCCGGTGGTAGTCTCCCTCCTTGCCGCCACAGTCCGGCGACTTGACTTGGAGCCACCGCGATTATCGGACACTGATTGTATTGGTCCTCTGTGTTTCAGCTGAGCATTCACTTGCCGCGGAGAAAGCCTCCCATTCGGTGGTTGATCACCGCATACAGGAGAGCGCTCTCCACCCACGGCTGGCTCGTTCCCAGATGCACCCACGATTCCCAGGGGCAACTCGAGCAGACTCGCACGCCCAGTCGCAGATCGCACAGTGCATGCGTCTGCTTCGTCTTCGTTCGAGATTTCAGCAACGAGGACTGACAGGCACTCTGAGCGATGACAAAGTCCGCCTAATGATCGTGCCCGCAAAAGAAATAATCACGATGGCGTTTATTTGTTTTCTCCTGTTCTCCTGATGCGTGCTACGGCTACTTGAGCTGCCCTCCATCCCGCCCCCCCTCTTCTCCCATACCCCCACAGGCCGCAGCGAGTCCCCCCCGGAGGCCCGTCCTGACCAAGCGGAATGAACGTCGACGGGTCCGGGCCTGGTCCGATTCCCCTCGTCCCCGAGTCGGCTGCCAAGGTCTGTCCCGCAACCGTCAAGGAATCGAGATGGAGAGCTGAACCCGCGAGAAGTACCTGGTAATCAGCTCCATCGCTTTAACACTCTACGACTACACGCTCCTATTTAATGACGAGGTGTGCTGCCAAATTCACAGGACCCTTCACGTTCTGACGCGCGACCGGAAGATTCGTTACGTTTGGAAGGGCCGGAAGACCTGGAGTTCGTTCTCTTGTTTGCACCGAGTGTATCTGAAGCTGACGAGTGGACAGTTTTTTATCTATATATTCTGGTGCGCTCCCTGGGACCTTGCTTCTGATGATCCCTGACCCGGCCCCACGTGGTCGATAGAATCGCATGCTTCTCGTGTGGTACCAGGTTTGGCAGATCTATTATATGAGCAGCCCGAACCACTCCGAGGTTAGCCCACGTACTCGACATCCTTCTCCAACACTGACTACCCTCCGTAGACTTTGTGAGAGTCCCGAATGGCCTCGTAAGGGCCTGGCGGCTCGTACTGATCTCGCATTCTTCAGACAACTTACCGCATTCTACAGCCAATTTTTCCTTATCATGTTCTTCCTCTTCTCTTCGGATGTCTTCGTCACGCTGAGGTCGATCCCATTCCTCCACGGCCACCCGAGTCACCCAACTCACGCAATTTATCCCAGAATATATGCTGTCACCCTCGGAAACAGGATCGCCGTCGCGTACTTCGGAGCGCTAGCGGTGGCGAGAGTGGCAATGGCGCTCATGACCGCTTTCATTACCTCTCCGGCCGTGGTGGAAAATCTCCAGTTCAAGTTGATTCCAAACACTATCGGCACCGCCTTCGGTACGTCGCTACGCGCGCTCGTTGGCCCGAAACCTCACGAGAACCCACGTGCAGAAGCGTCAGCGATCCTCGTCATCATTTGGTATACATACCAAGACAACGGTTCCTTAAAATTGACAGGTCTTATCCGCAAGATTGTGGCTGCCGCCACCGTGTATTTCTTCGTTATGGTTGCCGCACAGGTGTTTATCCAGCTGTCTTTCAACCTTATAAAGGTATAACACCCCCCCATTTTTCTCTTCCCTCTCCGTCTCGTAATGACCATCCGCGATCGCCACAGGGGCCACAGCTTTCGCTTCTGTGAGTGTGCGATCAACCTGAAAGGTCACCACCTAGCACTGACATCTCTTCCCTCGGACAAGCGCATACGGACTGTACGTTGCCCCATGCTTCAGTTCCTTTCAACGAATGACTGACCTTCGCGTTCATTTCCCAGCTTCAACCCCATCTTGACTCTGCGGTTTGCGCTCTCGCTGAGAAAGTCCGCGGATCCAGAGGGAGCGCAAGAGTGGCAAATGTCTCATTTCAGCAGCCCCCAGTTCGCCCGCCCCTTTTCATCTAGTGTGGAGCTATCAAATATTCGCGACACCTTTGAGATGGATCCTATTGGCACCCCGTGTGGGCGGGTACAAACGTGCTAGTTATGACAGGTTGTACCGTCGACCGAGGACTCTTCGTAAGTTATATATATATTCCGTGTATGTACAACAGGTCCTGTGATCCCCCACACACACCACCTCATTCGACGACCGGATCCGACCCCACATGTACGATTTGGACATTACCGAATAGATTGCAGTGCTTGCGCTCACAGCCCACCCCGCTATTGTATCCAGGGCTCAGGAACCCAGGCAGTCGAAGGTAGAATGTGTATTCTTGGCTGTTCTTTATCGGATGCCCTGTAGACAAGACAAGTGATATCTTTCAGGGATGGCGACCTGAGGGCTTTGAGGAAATATCAAGGTTCGGAAGAAAGGAAGGTGATATTTAGCCTGATCGGCTGTTCATACGCCCTGGGTTGAGACGGTACTCATGCGCTAGAGGGAAAGAAAAGAGGTGGATGCGACAACGAGGAACGCTCATGAGGACGGTCGGATATCCGCCTCCAACGGTCGTTCGACCCACATCCTTCCGATTGACGTTGGGTTCGGACCGAGCGCCCAAATGACCTGTTTCCCTCCGTCTCCTCTCGTCATCGACGCTTTCCGTAACCAACCACCTTCACGACCGCTGACGACACGGCAGAGGCATACATTTCAGCTACTCCCCTGGCATACACGTTTGCGTCCGGACAAGCCTGAGCCGAGGAAGAAGGAATATGGACACGCCACGCGTCCGGCTCTCTCTTGACTCCCTTGTTTATCTTCCCCCTCATATGTCCCTTCCGACGCGTCGGATCGCCTTCAAATCGAACGCATGCGCGTGATTTGCGTTGGTATTCGCCGGGATGTTTGTCAGGGATAATCGTGAAGCTGGCACCGGGCACACAGGGAGAAGATGAGGTCGGTGTGCGTGAGTTGTTGCTTCGATCTATTTAATGGCTCAACTTATCTCCAAATCCACACACCTCGCCCCCAAACTCACCCACCCGCTTCGGCAGTCGTCCTCAGCCTCGTTGTGAGCTAATGCGAGTGAGTTCACTCAGTGACCCGCATCAACAACTTCGGTCTCGACCAATCCACTCGTCCAGGAAACGTTCTTTCGAAACCCTGGACCGATGTTGACACCCGCGTCATCAGAGCGCGTTTGGATCCGCTCTGCTGCCGGCCCGACTATCGACCACCCCTCCTAACGCCTGAGGTCGTCGCGAGGTGGAGATGACGGGTGGCTGTACGACTGAAGAGTGTTATTGGTTTCTTCTGTATGGTGGGTATCTCGGTAGACACGTTTCACGTGCTTACATTGGTTTCTCCCAATAGCCCCAATCGCGTCGCCTCTACCGGGAATATGAACTTGTCACTTATTTTCAAATCGGATACAGTTCGTCACATCCATGGTCATGGGTTCTGTACACACCTCCTTGGGCCGCCTCCACCCAAATAGTACTTTCTGTCTCGGCCCAAGTGGAAACAACAAACCCACCAGGCACGGTTCGGTGACTCGTCTCCCGTGCAAGATCGCGATGGGGTGACACATTAGACGCTATGGAACAACTGTGCCCGGGGTACATCAGACCACGCATAAGAATGTTCTCTTCGGTTGTACCCCAGCGGCTCGTATTCACGTCTCGAACCGTTCTCCCGGGGAAGCTTGATCGCCGTCTCACCTTGCGCATGATAGCTCGGTCTCTGGACCGAAACCTGAAATTTGTGTTCTGCGATCCAGTATGATCGCGTTGGACCTCCCGGCAGTTCAGACGAACATATTCGGGAACGAATTTGGGGTTGTAAAAAGGTCTATGGGGTGTACGCTGCGGAGATCTTACCAGAAGGAAAGATTCGGGTACAGTTTTCTCTCCCTTTCCTCTGGATCAAGTGTTTGCTGACGTTGTTCTCGCTCGTGTGATAGGTTCTACTACGGCGGTGAGAGCGAGTCTGGTGGATCCCCCATCGGTGAAGATTGGAGTGGTACTGCTCACGCTCAGACCTCATATCGGAACGCCAACTCGGGGGAAGAGACTCGAGGTGTAACTGGGGTTTGGGGTTCGGTCCCGATGGGAAGTTGTTCCCTCGGTAGACCTGAATAGTCGATTGTACTCGTATATGCTTGAAGTTCGAAATCTTGATGACCGATGATAAGCTTGCAGACGATACACCCGAGGTCACTGGGGCTTGGACGTGGTTCGGCAACGGCCAGTCGTCGGATGCTATAAGATGCTCATTTGATCTTTCTCCCTTCTTCTCCAACCACCACAGGCCGAATGCCGCGATGCTCGTTCCGCACAGACTAAGGCTCGTCTCCGACGGCCCGAATCTACTTCACGAGCGGGAAGGTCTGAGTATGCCCAAGTCCCTTCGATAGCTCCCAGCAGTTGCAGGTGTCAAACGCACCTCAGTCGACGTATCAGCGAATGGATGAAGGCCCGGTTTTTATTCCAAAGATGTCAGGGGCAGCCTTGACGGAGGATGGGGCCTCTTCTTGAAAGCGCGTCACGGACTTTGGGTGCCTACCCTCTCGGCGTTTGTCTACCACCTCCCACCCTCTCTATCGCAGGGAACGCGTCGTTCTGGAGGTGATATTGGACGACGCATCACGGTGCCTATGGCATCCTCCGTTGAACTTGGCATTGGCATGTTTGCCATGTCGAGTGATACGCCCTATTCCTGTACGAGGAGGGTTTTGGTGTGTTGGCGTGTCCTGACTGCCGGCGAGGATGGCGCCCTTTAGTGCAATTCGCGGCGTGCGGTATTCTTTTGGCCTCGTTCACTTCATATTCTCGCGGCCGAGCGCCGAGTTTATGTTTGGTGAGGTCCCGCGTAACTCAATTCAGACTAATCTTGGTCTGTGGTGGTCTCTCGTATTTCACTTATTTTTTCCTCCCCCACCAACTCTTCGAGAGTTGATTACATTCCGGCGTTGTAGGTAGCTTGGTTGTTTGTACTGGGTGCGTGTGTGGCACGATACTTATCACCATGCAGTTGACCCTGGATGGCGTAGGCACAAAACAGATCACATGTATGCGTTAGGGAGATGTCTGTCAGTACTTGTACCCGTCCCATGATGCTGCCAACGAAGGCTCCTACCTCCTCCCTATCAGGTAGTTCTGGCAATCAGTACTCGGTGCTTTTCTTGATGACTGTGTTCTACCACGGCGATTGAGCTACTCGCTATGCGAGTTTGGTACCGGAGTCGAGCAAAGATCAAGCAATGGTTTTCCACAGACAGTATAGATGGTGGTGCGATAGTGGATGATTAGCCTTGTGGCTTTGATCTGATCCCACAAGCTCAGCCGGGCTCTGCCCTGGCCACCGCTGCCGAAGCTCGAAATATTGGGTGCCAAAACGATCAGGACTCGGACGTGTCCAAGCAAAAAATAGCAAAAGTTCGTTTATTCGTGTGCCACAGATTGCGTGCGTACAATAAATGTTCATACACGAGAGCAATTTCCCAAAGTACCGGACTGTGGGAACCAACACGAGCCCTACATTTGGTGGGGGCGTGCTTGAAGGCAGAAACGAGCAGGGTAATAGGAGTATAGGAACATCGATCATCAGCCGGCGGTGGCGAAGGGATCTTCGAGAAAGACGCACCGTCAATTCCTCCGATATAACCTGAGGGGTGGAAAAGTATCAGACGATTTCTTCGTGACGTCCAGTACTACAGCAGGAGAGCAACGGCCGTCAACGAGCAGGGTGTCAAGAAGAAGAAAGGGAAATCCAATGAGGTGAGCCTCTCGTTCTCCGCGTGCGGAAGCAACTGCCACAACTGCGGATGGCTTTCCTCCTTCCTCTTTTCTGTCCATCATCACCTGTACAAACCGTCTACTCAGATTGCAGGTATCTGACATCTCCATCTCCCCGCGCAGCCATTCATCATCGTTCAACCGCCGCCCTCAAAAACGAACCACCCGCTCAACCTTCAGGTGCAACCCAACTCCCGTGATCACAACAGATCGACTTCATCTCGTCGTTCTACCGATTCCCTCGCCACCAATCCCGAATTCGAGGGCCAACCTCCCCTCACCCACACAACATCCAATTGTTCCGACGTCTCCACCTACTCCGGCTATGCCCCATCCGTCGCCTCAGTCAACTCTCACGGTCCAACTGCGTCGACGAAATGGATGATCATCCCGCTCTATAACCTACAGGCCCACAATGTCATGGCCAATGCCGTCTTAGAACGCTGGGCCAGACGCGCGCGTCGCGAGGTTTTCAAAGCGCGGTCTCGAGGTCATCTGTCTCACCGTTCTCGGTTCGGTGGAAGTCTGTAACTATAGAAAGATAGGCGACGGTGCTCTGTTGTCAACCGAACAAGCTGTCGTGGGAAGTGCCAGAGATTTCGACCATCGCCATCTCATCGTACCACCTCCCCAGACATCAGAGTCTTACACGATTTCCCTCAGTTCCACCGGAGATCACACGCTGGTCACACCTACCAACTTGTCCTAGAACACCCCAAGTGGCGCAAGGGAGTTCTTCGGAAAACTCTTTAAGCGGAGAGAAACACCTACTCCTGGAAATGTTAAACCCTCGGAATCTCCTGCTTCCTCCCCCTTGAAAACTAGCTTCAATCTACCCACCCCATCTTCACCGGCCAAGCGCAACTCGCTATTACTGCCCGAACAGCCATTGTCTTTGTTCTTGTCCAAAGATGCAACCCTACAACCTGCGGTACTCGGTATCCAATCCACACTCGATGCCACACACTACCCGCCGCACGGCCGACCAACTGCCTACGTGTGGACGTGATGAAACGGCGCAAAGGCTCCCTGGAAGGCCTGTTGGGTAACATCAGAGGGATCTTTCAAGGCGACAGGTCGATTCGAGATGAACTCATGGGAGAGCTCGAGCGCCAAGTCGAGGTTAAGTTTGAGTGGACGTGAATGGAGAGGTGGAAAGGAGGAAGCTCGGAGGATGGGGACTGATGTAGCTTATGTCACAGTTGGCTTGAGCACTGGAGGTGGCTCCAAGGACGCGAGTAGAAGGAACAGTGTCGCTTTGACGAGCTCCAACAATCCCTCGGTCAACTCTCTGCCTGACAAGTACAAGAAGGCCAAACGGTCGTCGGTCATTGAGGGCACCCAGTGTGAACTCGGCTTGATTCCGTAGAGGAGCATGGAGTCCGCCGGATCGAGATCTCCGAGGCGACCGGGGAACATTACCACGAGCGAGACAGGTGGGGGGGATGACGACGCGCCTAGGTCGAGAGAGAGGATGATGGTGAGATTCGTTGGATGCATACTCTCATGTGGTCAGGAAACCTCCGTTTCCATCGACGGTGAGCACCCCTTCAGGCTCGAGGTTTTCCCAGAGGAATGGATAACAGCGGGATCCGAACCTCCCAGGATCTCTTATGCCGGGTCCCACGACGGTTCAATAGCAACAACGAGCATTGGGAGTCAAGTCGATCCAGTTGCAAACCACTTCTCCTCCACAAGGTCCTCCACTCCCACAGCAGATCAAACTCGAGGTCACAACGGTCTCTCCGACTCCACATCACCCCAAAGTCGTATCCCTCCTCGGGATTCCATTTTCACTCCCAGATATCGACGTGTCCTCCGTCATCGTGCGGAAACGTGTCGTGACGCCCGTTGGGAACGTGACGGGGAACTTGAGCTTGCAGTCCTTCAGTTTGGATGGGACCAGGGGGAAGCCGGGAGACACTATTTGTGCTGACGGCTGAGGAGATTAAGGACGTTGTCGCGAGTACCGTGCTTTGGTTGGTCGCGAGGGAGGCGATGGGTGGTGTAGGAAAGGACAAGAGGAAGGGAGACGGGTGGGAGCTAAGAGGGTAAATTCCTGTCCGTGCTCTGCAGTTGGTGTTCCGTCAGTGATTGGTGAGCCTCTTCTCGTGTTGTGTGGTTTTCCTCGCCTTGGGCTGATGAGCACCTCCTAGGCTCCTCGCACCCGTATGTATCGAGGTGGACGATGAAGATTTCGGGTTACTCCCCCGTTCGACGCCCGTTTTCCGCCGCTTGTTAACGTCTCTCCTAGAGTTTACGACTGATTACACCTCTTTTCGTATTGTTTCGATCTCTGTTGTGATCTCGCGGGCCCTCCTCTCTCGTACCCCCACCCTCGCTCACATGGTTAGGCATCCCTCCATTTTACGCTGCTTTCTTGTTCTGCAGTTCTTGTCTGTTTTTTGTTCCCGCTTGTCGTGCTCTTCTCTGCGTATTCGCTTCGCGATGCCTGACCGCTGATTATTTTGCCCTCCCCTCTCCCTCTCCGGTCGAACATGTTTCTTGTGTGTCTCCATCTCACATCTGCCTGTCCGTCCCCTGATGCTTATCAATCACGTGTTTATGTAAGTATGAGGCTTGCCTCAGTCCTAAGGCCAATCCGACAAGACGATATTCAAGCCCACCTCTGACTAACATCTGATCATTGAGTCCGAGCATTACGAGGGAGGTTCGGATCTGGAATCCGCCCTCGGCATCATCGATCGCGTCTTCGGTGGTTTTGAACCCATGTACTGGCAGAATTTCCCCTTCGTTCCCCCCGATTGGAGCCTCCCCCCTCCGGTGCCCGTCGTGACAGACACTCTGTTTATCATTAGCTTGTTGCTTGGGATGAAGCTGTACGTCGATGACCTGTTGGTCGTTGACAACAGGTGAGTTGATCTGACACGCATTCTCTATGATGCGAGGCCGAATCCTCCTGCTACAGTCACGAGTGCAGCCCTCAGATCACCGGGATCTACGAGAAGCCCACCGCGACGTTCGAGAGCTCCACTCCCACCACCGACTAGGTCGATCGTGCTCTTTGCTCCCCTCTGCAGGAAAAGAGTTGCCAGCTGTTCCACGTCGTCATGCGGGACCGTCTCTCTCCATCAGTAAACGTGGCAAGCATTTTATTTCACACTTTTATAGCTTATTTCGACCTTTTATTGATTGTTTGACATTGTATAATGTAGGTCCGAAACTTACGCAATCTTGAGGGGTATCAATGGTGGAGAGCTGTCAAGAATAAGATAGAATAAGGTCAAATAAGAACGGCAAACAAATAAGTAGAGTGCCACGTTTACTGATGCCTCGTTTGTTATGGAGAAGAGGTTGGAAGGTTCTCATGTGACCATCTGGGACAAGTTTCTCCTGTGGCTCGAGGATCCTCAAGATATCCTGGATCATCGCCACCAGGGGTGGTTAAATCCGGGACGAGCCAGTTCAGAATTCTCTGCATGCATTGGCCCATCCCTCTGGTCCCGTCATCATTGAGGCTCTCAAGCAGTTCGACACGACCGAACCTTCGTTTATTCACAGTATCTGTCACATTGTACTGGAATGACAAGCCGTTCCAGCTTGTCAAAGCCACGCTCTTCCTTCCTCTCACCAGGGCTGCTCCAATTGCAATCACGCAACCTGATCAGATGGGGGGCTTGTACATCAATTGGGCACCCACCGTTGAAGGTATCAGGCACACTTGTGGCATCCAGAAGAAAACCCTTGTGGTTCTCTCTGGAATAGTCAGTTCCCCCCACTGGTGTCCCCACATTGTTATGAAGAAATGGAAACCATTTCACTTTAGTTCTGGAGACTCAGTTGTCTCCCCAAGGTCTTTCTGCTCCAAATACATTACCATGAATGTAGATCTCACTTCAATGGGTGCTGATCATATAATCTGCTTGTTGTGTAGTATAAGTTTGTGTGTTGCACTTTTTGAGCAATGAAACATTCAGTACATGGAACTGGAGACATAAGGAAAGAAAATACATGTCCTATATATTTCTACTAGAGAGGCATAAGACCAAAGTCAAGAACCAATACCTCTTTTGATGGAAGAGAAATGACAAGATACTGGCCACCCCACTGCACATAGACTGGCTTCCCAAATCTCTCAGGCAGCTGAAAAACTACCTTCCTAGTGATAATATCCTTCATCCTAGATGTGCTGATTTCCCACAGCTTGGTATCATTGAGGTGGAGCTCACTTGGGAGCTCATTGGATATCTGAACAGGGGGTGAGCCTGGAATCCCAAAGTCCCACCCTTGAGCTTGACTGCAATAAGGGTCACCTAGGTCCCCAGCCCATATATCAACCCAGACTATTGAGCCATCTATTATAAGGATTTCTCTTATACCCTGCTCAAATTCCACCTCACCCACAGTCTCTCTTGTCCAGATATCCCATGCTTGTATGGATTTCCGATACTGGCAGAAAGCCTTGGACCCATCCCCTGATACCCTGAGGTCATCAACAATAGCAGCAGGCATATTTATTGTCTGCAGGAGTTCCCCTTTCTCAGCATCCCAGATGTTGATCTCACTGTCTGTATACCAAACAAAGATTAATTTGTTGTTGTTTAGCTGGATGCTACTCTGATGGGAATCTTTAGCTGGAATTTGGAGGGATCCCTTGCATAGGCCAGTTGACATCCCCCAGGTCTTCATCACCCCATCTAGCAAGTCACCAGGGATAATTGGACCATTTTTTGCTTTCAGAGCAACAGGCCTGGTTGGAGCTGGAGTGAGGGGTATGGACTTTTGGTCAGTCATAATAGGATGTGTTGATAAGGTATCAAGTTTCCAAAACTTGACTGATCTGTCCTGAGATATTGAAATGAGGGTGTAGTGGGAGGAAAATACAAGGGAGGTAATGGGAACAGTATGGCAAACAAAATTCCCAATATTTTGAATGTATGAGGCAGTGATGGCATAAATATAGGCTCTTTTACCAGAAGCAACAGCAATAAGCCTGCCATTAGGGGAGAAGCAGCAGAGACGAAAAACCCCAGAACAGCTAGCTACAGATGCTCCAGAATTGACAGTTTGAATTGTGATATTATGCTTTTTACACAACATCAACTGGGTGCCATCTGGGGAAAAAGCAATTTGATAGCCATCATATGCAGGTCCAACTTTGTGACCATCAATGTTCCACTGCTGAACAGTTGCACCAGATACAGATACAAGGGTTTGAGGGTCTTTGGGAGAGAAGATGACATAGTGTATCTGACCCTTTTGCTGTATGGTTTTATAGCATACTCCTGTCTGAATGCTCCACAAATAAATTGTCCCCTCCTGAGACCTTGAAGCAATTGTGGTATTGTCTGCTGAGATAGAAACAGAACAAACTAGATCTTCATGGCTAAAGGTATTGACAACACCACCAGTTTGCATATCCCAGAGTTTGGCAGTCTTGTCTTTACTTCCAGATACAAGGGATGTCCCATCTGATGAGAAGGCAAGAGAGCTCACTCCAGCTGTATGTCCATGGAGGACAGCTGTCTGGCTGCCTGTGATTACATCAAGGATAAGGATATCATTGTTCACAGATCCAACTGCAATAGTGTTTTTTGAGTATGAAAGGGTGGATGGATTACTGTCCAATAGAACTGTACGGGAACACATCCCCCATTCTTCTTGGAGTCCTTCAACCACCCTGACTTCCTGTGAGAGCTCTGCAATGTAGCACTCACAGAGCCAAGATGAAGAGGGGCAGAATGGGAGGGCAGAATGGTATAGGTAGGAGGGGGAGTTGTGGATTGCATCAAAATTTTCCAAGAGGATTCTCTTGCTGTCATTTGTCCACATGCATGAAACATCTGACTGAATAGGGAACATGAACATAGGTCTCAATGGATGGTCTACATAGCACTCACCAAAGAATACCATTGTTCAACATCATTCATGGCATAAACCCCAACATCAAGGTTCCCTGTGAGAGCAAGGACCTCAATCCAATACAACAAATGTGTTCTGAAAAACTTGTCAATTGCTTCCTGCACCTCCTCAGCATGGGGGCTACTATGGGGGACCTTCAGGAGATGCTGTGTCCAAAAACAACATGCATATTCTAGAGCATCTCCAACATACTCCCTCTTGCAAGCAGAGATATCTTTGACCTCACTGAGAATAACATAATCTTCCAGGTTGCAGATGTTCCTCTTCAGCCTTTCCCCCATAAGCCTGAGGCAAGAAAGCACAATTTCTGTGTGATGAACTGCAGGCTCCACAAAGAGCTGTTTATCCTTACACCGGACTGGGTCTGTGAGGAAGTCAGGAAATGACTTGTGGAAGGCTCGGATAGGGTCTTCTGTATCATCTGGGACAAGAAGGAGAGAATGGAGGGAGCGGAGGGTGGTGGGGATGTTGGACATTCTCAGCAGGTCTGAGAGTGCTGTTATTGAAAGGGGGTTAATAACAAGCAATACTGCCCCAAGCACAGTCCTAAAGCGGGAGTAGATTTCCTCAGCATCTGTACCCACTTCGTCTACTGCTTGTCCTAGGACCTGGGTGTAGAGGAGGTCAATCCCAGACCTTCCTTCATGAGCAGTATCCTGTGGGAGAGAGATGATCCGATCCAACTGTTCGGTGGGTGTGCGATTCTTGAATGCAATAAAATTTACAACAGTGGAAGCGTAGATGAAGAGTCCTGCTGCCTTTTTGCAGAGAATGTCGACGTCTGATGAGTTTGGCCAATCTTGGGAAAAATCGCAGTCACTTCTGGCCTTGGTGATATCGGTCAACCGAATCCTGAAGAACAGCTTGATATCACCGTCCACCGAGGTTCGCTTGACATCATGCAGCCTGAGGACTTCCGTGATGGGTCGGAGTGGTCTGAGGCGAAACCCAGAGCGGATACGAGGCTCTGGACGACCGGTGATGAAGAACTTTGCGTTCGGGATCTCGTCCGCATACCGGGAGAGCACAGAGAGTATGGCAGAGGCGGGTTCCTCGTCCTTGCATTCGTCGAGAGCGTCAATTATAATGAGCGTCTGGATGCGGGAAGCTTTGAGTGGACCGACGATGATCCTTTCCATTTGGGAACAGAGGGAGTCCTGTCTGATCCCAGGCTTGGCCCTCAGGACTCGGAGAAGCGCCTCTCGAAACGGGAGGTACCGATAGGCAAGCTGATAGGCGAGAGTGGGAAAGATTGCTTGGAGGTTGCTCCTGTTCTCGAAATCTCGTGAGCAAAAGAAGCTTGCGCCAAGCTTTCCATCCGCAAAGCCAATCTCGGCAAAGGTCTGGGCGATGGTCGACTTCCCTGTCCCTGCGAGACCATTCAGCCAGAACACGCGGTGGTCCCGTTCGTCCTTGAGCCATCGTTCGAGTTGCAGGAGGACATCCGCCCTGGTTCCCTTCAGGCACCCCTGCCTGTTCCCGGAGCTATATCCGGCCGCATCGGTGGGACGTACGTTCTCCAGAAGACGGCGATCCACGTCTCCCTATTTCCAGGGGGGTCACTACAAAAGCCGGGACCGTGAGGAGTAAGACTCACGATCTGTTGGCAGCCCTCATCGTAGATATCCAACCGTAACGACGTCTGCAGCGGATGTTGAATACGACGTGAGAAAGATTTTTGGGAGCACGAACCTGGTAGTCTATCAGGGCAGAACGAATATCTTCTACGAGACCATTGACTTCCTGTGCATTCTCGGGGTTCTTGAAGAAATCCGCGAGGTCCTTCTGGGTCGTCACCGAGTCCACAGCTTGGCCAATCTCTTTCATTTTCCTGGTAATCCCTGTGCATCAAGCTCGGCGCTTGATCCCGTAGAGTGTGGGCTCACCGTTCCAGCTTATTTGTCCTCTCCTTCTCATTGACGTCACCCGGAAATATAGGCCCGGAGAGTGATTCAGAAAGCATTTTGACCCTGGGAGCCAACGATTCTATGGCTGGTTCGTTCAGCGATTGCTAGAAATATTGTAAGCATTGCGGATCGAATGTGCGGAAGAAAGGCCATACCTCGCAATTGTCGAGGAGAAAGCAGAGAGATCTTGCAATAGACTTGAGCGGACCGAAGGCACCTGGGGAGTCTCTCACCCCACGGAGCAATTCGGCCGTGGCGGACGCGGTAGACTTGTGGTTAGGTTTCTTCTCATCCGGGGAAGAGCTCGGTTCGACAGTCTCGTCTGGACGAACAACTTCTGGTCCATGATCAGGAAGGGGGACAGTGTCTGCATTGTCAGAAGGAACGATTAGAGGCAGCGACAAAAAGAACCATGTTCACGCACTATCGGGTCCCCCACTGTCAAGGCTCAGTGGTTCGGTGGATACAGAGGGAGAAAGGGGTTTGATTTCTCGACTGGATCCGCTCCCCACCCCAATCTCGCTGTCTGAGTGGAGAGGCGGATGGTTCTGGCTGATTTCCGGTTCTTGGTCGTTTTCGCTTCCGTGCGTTGGCGCGGATTCTGGCTCATCTGGCTGAGGTCGATCCGCCGAAAAATCTCGCTCTCCAACCGTATTGACTTGGTCGTGACTTTCGCCCGCTACGACGTAAGGTTCCACTGGTTGCGGAAGCGAAGTCGTCGAGTCAACCCTCTCCCCACCGGTGTCCGCTCCTATGCCGTCTGGGTTACGTTCACTCCTTCCTAGTCGATGCTTGATTCTCTTTTTCAGGCCAGAGAACGGGTTATGTATGTCCATGTCGGTGTTGGGTCGACGTAGATGGTGGTGCGATAGTGGATGATTAGCCTCGTGGCTTTGATCTGATCCCACAAGCTCAGCCGGGCTCCGCTTAGCGACCGCTACCGGAGCTCGAAATATTGGGTGCTAAGACGATCAGGGTTCGGACAGTCCAAGCAAAAAATAGCAAATGTTCGTTTATTCATGTACTCTACTACCACTTGATAAATGTTCATATATCATACACGAGAACAATTTCCCAAAGTATCGGGCTATGGGAACCAACACGAGTTCTACATTTGGTGGGGGCGTGCTTGAAGACAAAAACGAGCAAGGTAATAGGAGTACAGGACCATCGATCATCAGCCGGCGGTGACGAAAGGATCTTCGAGAAAGACGCACATCACGTCGATTCCTCCTAGCTGAGTGTCATCAGGTCCCGGTTCTCGTTCCGCTGTTCGATGGTGTTATCTTGGGAGGAGGGTCGTCTGAAACGCAGAAATATGTGCAATGCCCGCAACTGCCCCAGACCGAGTGTTTGGTTTCGCGAGAGGCCATCCCGTCGGAATCTTGCGGTGGTAGTCTCCCTCCTTACGACCACAGTCCGGCGACTTGACTTGGAGACACCGCGATTATCGGATACTGATTGTATTGGTCCGCCGTGTTTCAGTTGAGCATTGACTTGTCGCGGAGAATGCCTCCCACTGGGCGGTTGATCACCGCATACAGGAGAGCGCTCTCCACCCACGGCTGGCTCGTTCCTAGAGGCACCCACGTTTCCCAGGGGCCACTCGAGCAGACTCGCTCGCCCAGTCGCAGATCCCACAGTGCATGCGTCTGCTTTGTCTTTGTTCAAGATTTCAGCAACGGGGACTGACAGGTTTCTCCTCTTCTCTTCGGACGTCTTCGTTATGCTGAGGTGGATCCAATTCATCCACCGCCACCCAAGTCACCCAACTCACGCAATTTATCCCAGAATATATGCTGTCACCCTCGGAAACAAGATCGTCGTCGCGTACTTCGGAGCGCTGGCAGTGGCAAGAGTGGCAATGGCGCTCGTCGCCGCTTTTATTACCTCTCCGGCTGCAGTGGAAATCTCCAGTTCAAGTTGGTTCCAAACACTATCGGCACCACCTTCGGTATGTCGCCACGCGCGCTCGTTGGCCCGAAACCTCACAAAAACCCACATGCAGAAGCGTCAGCGATCCTCGTCATCATTTGGTATACGTACCAAAACAATGGTTCCCTAAAGTTGACAGGTCTCATTCGCAAGGTTGTGGCCGCCGCCACCGTGTATTTCTTCGTTATGGTTGCCGCACAGGTGTTTATCCAGCTGTCTTTCAACCTCATAAAGGTATAGTACCCCCTTCTTTCTCTCTTCCCTCTCCGTCTCGTAATGATTATCCGCGATCGCTACAGGGGCCACAGCTTTCGCTTCTGTGAGTGTGCGATCGATTTAAAAGGTCACCACCTAGCACTGACGTCTCTTGCCTCCAACAAAGCGCATACGGACTGTATGTTGCCCCATGCATCAGTTCCTTTCAACGAACAACTGACCTTCGCGTTCGTCTCCCAGCTTCAACCCCATCCTGACTCTGCGGTTTGCGCTCTCACTGAGAAAGTCTGCCAATCCAGAGGGAGCGGAAGAGTGGCAAATGTCACATTTCAGCAGTCCCCAGTTCGCCCGCCCCTTTTCACCTAGTGTGGAGGTCTCAGGTATTCGCGACACCTTTGAGATGGATCCTATTGGCATTCCGCGTGGGCGGGTACAGATGTACTAGCTATGACAGGTTGTTCCATCAACCGAAGACTCTTCGTAAGTTATATATATTCCATGTATGTACAACAGATCCTGTGACACCCCACCTTACTCGACCACCGGGTCCAACCCCGCATGTACGATTTGGACATTACCGAATAGATTGCAGTGCTTGGGCTCACAGCCCACCCCGCTATTGTATCCAGGGCTCAGGAACCCAGGCAGTCGAAGATAGAATGTGCAGTCTTGGCTGTTCTTTATCGGATGCCCTGTAGACAAGACAAGAGATATCTTTGAGAGATGGCGGCCTGAGGGCTTTGAGGAAATATCAAGGTTCGGAAGAAAGGAAGGTGATATTTAGCCTGATCAGCTGTTCATATGCCCTGGGTTGAGATGGTGCTCATGTGCTAGAGGGAAAGAAAAGAGGTGGATGCGACAACAAGGAACGCTCATGGGGACGGTCGGATATCCGCCTCCAACGGTCGCTCGACCCACATCCTTCCGATGGACGTTGGGCTCGGACCGAGCACCCAAATAATCTGTTTCCCTCCGTCTCCTCTCGTCATCGACGCTTTCCGTAACCAACCACGTTCACGACCGCTGACGACACTGCAGAGGCATGCATTTCAACTACCCCCCTGACATACACGTTTGCGTCCGGACAAGCTTGTAGCAGAGGAAGGAGGAATATGGACACGCCACGCGTCCGGCTCTCTCTTGACTCCCTCGTTTGCCTTCTCCTCCATCCCTTGTGACGCATCGGGCCGCCTTCGAATCGAACGCACCCGCGTGATTTGCGTCGATATCCGCCGGGATGCTTGTCGGGGATGATTGTGAGGTTGGCACCGAACACACAGGGAGAAGATGAGGTTGGTGTGCGTGAGTTGTCGCTTCGATCTATTTAATGGCTCGACTTATCTCCAAACCCTAGGCATCCAACCACACACCTCGCCCTTCAACCCACCCACCCGCTTCGGCGATCGTCCTCAGCCTCATTGTGAGCCAAAGCGAGTGCATTCACTCAGTGACCCGCATCAACAACTTCGGTCTCGACCAATCCACTCGTCCAGGAAACGTTCTTTCGAAACCCTGGACCGATATTGACACCCGCGTCCTCGGAGCACATTCGCATCCGCTCTGCCGCCGGCCCTCCTATCGACTACCCCTCCTATCGCCTGAGGTTGTCGCGTGGAGGAGATGGCGGGTGGCTATACGACTGAAGAGTGTTATTGGTTTCTTCTGTATGGTGGGTATCTCGGTAGACACGTTTCGCGTACTTACATTGGTTCCTCAATAGCCCCAATCACGTCACCTCTACCGGAAATATGAACTTGCCGCTTATTTTCGAATCGGATACAGTTCGTCGTATCCATGGTGGGTTCTACACACCTCCCCGGGATGCCTCCACCCAAACAGTACTTTCCGCCTCGGCCCAAGTGAAAATGACAAACCCACCAGGCCGGTTCGGTAACTCGTCTCCCCTGTAAGATCACGGTGGGGTGACACGCTCGATGCTATGGGACAACCGTCCCCGGGGTGCACCAGAGCACACATAAGAATGTTCTCTTCAATTGGCCCCCAGCGGCTCGTATTTACGCCTCGAACCGTTCTCCCGGGGGGACTTGACCGCGGCCGTCTCACCAGTCACCGTGCGCGTGATAACTCGGTCTCTGGACCAAAACCTGAAATTTGTGTTCTGCGATCCAGCATGATCGCGTTGGACCTCCCGGCAGTTCAGATGAACATATTCGGGAACGAATTTGGGGTTGTCAAAGGTCTGTGGGGCGTACCTTGCGGAGATCTTCCATACCGCTTACGAGAAGGAAGGATTCATGTGCGGGTTTCTCTCCCTTCCCTCTGGATCAAGTGTTTGCTGACATTGTTCTCGCTCGTGTGGTAGGTTCTACTGCGGTGGTGAGAGAAAATCAGATGGATCCCCTGTTGGTGAAGATTGGAGCGGTGCTGCTCACGCTCAAGCCTCCTATCGGAACGCCATCTCGAGGGAAGAGACTTGAGGTGCAACTGGGGTTTGAAGTTCGGTCCCGATGGGAAGTTGTTCCCTCAGTAGACGTGAACAGTCAATTGTACTCGCGTATGCTTGAAGCTCGGAATCTTGATGACTGATGATAAGCTTGCGAACGAAACACCCGAGGCCACTGGGGCTTGGACGTGGTTCGGCAACGACCGGTCGTCGGATGCTATAAGATGGTCGTTTGATCTTCCTCCCTTCTTCTCCAACCACCACAGGCCGAATGCCGCGATGCTCGTTCCGCACAGACCAAGACTAGTCTCCGACGGCCCGAATCTACTTCACGAGCGGGAAGGTCTGAGTATGCCCAAGTCCCTTCGATAGCTCCCAGCAGTTGCAGGTGTCAAACGCACCTCAGTCGACGTATCAGCAAAAGGATGAAGACCCGGTTTTGATTCCAAAGATGTCGGGGGCAGCCTTGACGGAGGATGGGATCTCTTCTTGAAAGCGCGTCACGGACTTTGGGTGCCTACCCTTTCGGCGTTTGTCTACCACCTCCCACCCTCTCTATCGCAGGGAACGCGTCGTTCTGGAGGTGATATTGGACGACGCATCACGGTGCCTATGGCATCCTCCGTTGAACTTGGCATTGGCATGTTTGCCATGTCGAGTGATACGCCCTATTCCTGTACGAGGAGGGTTTTGGTGTGTTGGCGTGTCCTGACTGCCGGCGAGGATGGCGCCCTTTAGTGCAATTCACGGCGCGCGGTATTGTTTTGGTCTCGTTCACTTCATATTCTCGCGGCCGAGCGCCGAGTTTATGTTTGGCGAGGTCCCGCGTAACTCAATTCAGACTAATCTTGGTCTGTGGTGGCCTCTCGTATTTCACTTATTTTTTCCTCCCCCTCCGACTCTTCGAGAGTTGACTACATTCCGGTGTCGTAGGTAGCTTGGCTGTTTGTACTTGGTACCGGCTGCGATAGCGCGTGCGGCACGATACTTATCACTTCATAGTTGACCCATGGGTGGCGTAGGCGCAAAACAGATCACATGTATGCGTTAGGGGGATGTCTGTCAGTGCTAGCGCCACCAATCCCACCGTACGCATTGCTGTGGCTATCGCTAGCTACAGTAGGGGTGTAGGTGAAAGTGTAACCCTCTTCAACAAGAACTTGGTGGCCGATACCACATCCTGCGGGGCAGAAATCGATCCCGTGCTTCCGAGCGAACCGCCCTATCGATGCATACATCGCGAGGTTGGGCAATTTGCTTTGAATGTCGTGGTCCGGCGTGAAGACGGGGTGTCTGGTGTTGTAAACGTTCGTAGCACCAAGTTCGTTAAATATAGTTTTCTATCACGATGGGTAGAACCTTTGGTCAGTAAATGTGTATCCCAATGCTGCTGAAATGCGCATGACATGGCGACAGGGACGTACATTGAGATGACGGCGCCGATGTTATCATGCGTGATAGCGCGCTCAGGACAAATCATAACATGATCTCCAGCCTTGATAACCTTTCCAGCCGGAATTCCGACGGCGCACTTTCGAACGACCCTCTAAATCACGGCTTGGGGGTATCCTGGTTGTCTGCGTTGCAATGAACCTGGCACCACGGGGAATACCGAAGCATTTTCTCCGGTGGGAGGGCTTACGGAACCGCGACCTGCCTCGAGAGATTGAGCGGGGTGGGGGTTTGGATGGAGACGTGACTTCAGACAGCGGAAGTGGCACCAGGTGGCAACATGTCAGACGGATCGGGCTTTCGGAGATTTTCGACCGAAAAATGAGAACACAAGGGTATCATCACCAAATCGACTACTACCTATACCGCATACAAAATTCCGCCGAACAGAAAAAGGTCTGAGCAACCTCTACGACGACTTTACCCTAGTATGATCTGTCAAAAAAGGTCATCCCTCTCCTACGCGCCATTACGGTGGACAAGAGCTTCAGACGGGAGACAATCAGACTAACTGTGGGAATTTGGTGACAAGTTTTTTTTTTGCGGGGACGCAAGCAAGGTTTGTGCCAACACAGTCTGCGCTTCTGAGAACGTCTGAGTGGCTGGGAAAACAGTTCATGAACCGTTCAAGTGAACTTTCCGGGAACTCCCGTCGCTTGTGCCACCGGCATGGCTAACTGGCCATGGAAACCACGGCACGGCAACTTCCATCCGGCATGGGCCACCGGTTCCGTCCCGACGCCCGATGGACCAGCAACTGACCTCCCGGATGCCACGTCATATCTTCCCCTCCCCCTGCATGCGAAGGCCGGAAACAAGCAACGAGGTATGGGGTGACATATTCATTGGGTTATTCAATAGAATTGTATCCTGATGGCCTTGAAAAAACTAACTGTCCATCCAGCAGATGCTACGATCACTCCCACCAGTTCCCCGAACGATCTCCCCCCCTACGCGACAGATCTGGATGTTAGTTAGCAGTACGAGTGCGTCGTGACCCTCAGCCAACAACGAGGAATTGCTTAGGCCAGCTTGTTGGCCCCTCCTGCTGCCCGCCCGGGCCATCTCTCGCGAGCTCATAAAAACGAGGTGCGTTTGCAGTAATGCGATAGAAGATCATGGACCACTCATTAACCAAACTCCTTAGCTCTATCATCTCTGTTCCCACTCTTGCCCGCAACTGGAGTTTGGATGATCTCTGGAAATATGTGTCTCTTGCACGCCACATCCGGCCAGACCTCGAGGCTCTCCTCCAGACTGATCAGAGCGGGCCGCCCCAACAGCTATCCATCGAGATCCACAATTTCCTCAAACTCTCTATGGGATTAGAGGATGAGGCAGCTAAGCAGGCTTGGGAGATCCTAAAGGAGGTTATCTGGGATGACCCTTTGCTGCAGGGTTGTGTCGAAAGTCGTGCGACGTACCTAGGCCAATCGCTTCGTGGTCGTTCAAAGTGCTCCTCATCTCTGACGAGAATCTGTGGATACCTCAGGGACTTTGTTGATTTTGGTGTTCCTTATGGCATTGGTACGTTCGTAGAGGTTATGACACTGCTCCCATGCTGATCAGTGTTCTCCTTTCACGATAGGCGTTTTTAATCTCTATCCCCCTACAAGATTGTGTCTTAATCCGGACTGTCGATACACATCAAAGTTCTCCAGTCAGATTGGTCCTGACCGAGAGCTTGTCGAGCCAAAAATCTACAAGGCATCACTATTTACAAAAGATCATGGATCCCTCCCTATCCACGTTATATCTTACTACTGCCGCTGTGGGTGTTCGTTGATATTAACAATCGCTTCAACACACTAACATTTTTTGCAGCATGCCATACCCGATACTACCCAAACTACTACGTCCACACCAACGCTTCGACACGAACATATTATGCTGCCGACACAATTGATCTGGTGGAGGTATCGAAACATGTTTATATGGAACGCGAGTTGTGCGAGCAGACTTCCGTTATGATGGCAACCGCCTGGTATGTATTGACCGTCTTCTCGTCCACCGCTCTTCTGATCTAACATAAAGGACATCTGCAACAAACTGTGCTCGGATATACAATTCTGGAAACCCAAACGCAACGCTACTGCCAACCGGCTGGTCGAAGTCGTTTGTACTCACGGTTGAAGATGTGTGGAATGGATTTTACATTCACTGTCTCCTACAGAACGCAGAACGGTACAGATACCTTCTCGAAGTTCCTCACAAGGCTTCCTCAAGTTTCACTCGAATCAATTCTGCTCTTCACAAGGCCAACGTCCTACGGGTCGGACACTCTCAACCGCATTGGAACCATGTGTGTGATAAATGCTGCTGGATAGATCGTGATTCTGGTGGTGAATTCAGTAAGGAAGTTCGGTCATTGTGTTCTTTGAGACCTGGTGCTGACCAATATCGTACATGTTAGATCCACTCCGATCTGTTGTTGTTGATGGAATAACAATTGGTCACCCATGCTGTGGTGTTCACAATTGTACGATACCGTTAGAATCTGGCCGCAACAGGTTTTGTCGAAGTCATCGAGAATATGAGTGGAAATGCTGTGTAGTGGATTGCGACTCCCCCGTGGGGGATGGTTTCAAGACTTGTCACAGGGTGCATAGAAGGGTTTTTTAGAGCAGAAAACTGTAATAAAAACACGATGAAAAGTATAAATACTATTAGCATATTTTGTATTCTAAAAAGTGTAATTAAATTCAATCTTTTCTTGTTGTGTCAGTCATGAACTCTGGAAAAGATTGAATTTAATTACACTTTTTAGAATACAAAATATGCTAATAGTATTTATACTTTTCATCGTGTTTTTATTACAGTTTTCTGCTCTAAAAAACCCTTCTATGCACCCTGTGTGTGCTGATGAGGCGCATCGGGGCTACGAACTTCGCGTACGAGAGCGGGGCAAGGCAATGTTCCAACTCAAGGACCGCCTCAAAAGGATCAACTCTTATCAAACACACGATGCTCTCTTCGCCGACACGCCCATTGCAGAAGACGAAGATGGTGCGCTCGAAGGTCCCGGTGTAGGTGATGACTGTGAAGTGCAAGTTGACGAAGAAGGTAATGAATGTGATGGGAAACCGTCAGTTGGCAATCGGAAGGTCAAGGCACGATTCGGTCGCCGACGGACCCACAACGAAGAACTCTGTGTCGCTTCATGCGGAATCATCCTTGGGCGGATGACGTTCTACGGATCCGAATCTCCAACGAACGTTCGCGTACGATCTCGTCATTTCCATTCCAATGCTCTCACGTCCTGACCCCCTCTCCAGGAGTTTCTTATGCGTCTATTCCCCACAAAAGAATCCCTCCCTGGAGTCATCTGGCATGACAACAACTGCAAGATTCATGCTGTGCTTCGTAATTGCGAGAATCCAGAAGAACGGGACTACTTCAACGAGTGCTTCCTTCCTGTTGACGTCTTTCATTTCAAGGCCAAACACAAGATCACTGATGATTACTGCAATGCAAACTGCAACCCCGCGCAATGGCCAGAATTACGGAAGGGAGATAACGGGTCAGAGTGGCGGTTCAATTCATCTGCGGCCGAGCAAGTCAACGCATGGATTGGTGGATACCAAGCAGTCGTGCGTGAGATGCAGGTTGATCGCTACAACTTTTTTCTCGATGAGATGATTTACAGACGTAACGAGTGGTTAGAAACCGAGCTTGAGCGGGCTGGTCATGCACCAAGACAGATCCCTCGACAGGATTTGGGTGTTATTGTGAGTAGTACATAGGGTAGACATATTACAACGGAAGCCTAATGTACGAACTCTAAAATGACGTGATTATACCTTCTGATCTATTTTCCACTCCCTGTGTCGTAAGACGGGTGTGCATATTTCCCGAATACTTCACTCTCAATCACTACCTCTACTGCTTCCCCAATGCTCACGCCAAGGTCTTGGGAAACAAGTTGGTAGGTAACTTCTGGCAGGAGAACAAACTCGATGACCCGTGTCCAGTTGGCTGGAACCAATCCAGAACTGTCTTCCAGGAATGATACTGGGAAGCAACGGCTGAGGGTCTTCATGATGATCTCCCACCCTTCTTCTCCATAACTTGCAAAAGCGTCAACTGGCAGGTGTGACAAAGGAAGGGGGAATCACTCACTATCCACATGAGACAGAACCACCAAAATTACCAATCGTCATGTTCCTCCGTGCTCGTTCCAGATGCTCGGTTAGTCGGGTTCGATGCGGACTCTGGATGTCGAAAAGCCCTGTAACAACCAAGTTTCTGACTCGATCTGCTAACCCGATCACCTGATCTGGAAGATCAATGAAATCAGGTCGAGTTGGCCAGCCTCGGTTGAGTGCGACTTGATACTGCTTTTCGTGTCGATGCTGGACACAAAATTCAACAGAAGCGGTCAGTCCCCTTACCGCAGCAAGGTGGTTTGGGTTTTCTAGGGTGGGATCCCTCCTGGTACCACCGTGAAGATTTATCTTGTCAAGTATCTTCATGAGGTCTTCCGAGAATATTGTCCCCGGAAGTGTTTCGTCACAAAAGGGGCACATCAATGACAGTGGCAGTACATTGAAGATACCAGTAGGCGAGGCCAATGGTGACAGAGGAGGAAACTGAAGAGTCGAGTTGTTAAACGGTGGGTCGGCGGTAAAGTTGACGGGAAACGGCTGCGGTAGTTGTGGCGGGGCCAGCGGCGGGCTGCTGATGTCGCCGACAGGTTGCTGGGAAAGTCGCATCAACGGGAAATAGTTTACGGGGACCAATGAAAAGGTTACCTCGGGACGTGGTGCTCGGAGAGGCCGGATCACCCTGCGGCCAGGCATTTCGTCGGGTAGATCTGCTAGTGTTGGGGTGGGCGTGGATACATTGGTAGCCTCAATGGGAGCAGCTGTAGTCCTGGCTGGTGTGGACTGGAAGCTTTCCATTTGAGGTGGGGCAGAGGTTTTGGCAGTCTGGATAAGCGCGCCCCATGTTACGGTTTCCTTGATACTTGGGGCAAGCAGATCGAAAACCGGTTTCACCAGAACTGCATTTGCACGAAGGGCGTTCAGGCTTGAACGTGCATATGGGTGCCCGAACACCTTCTCGTACCTCTCTCCCACTTTCCGGCCATTACGAGAGTTGACCTCCTCAAGTCCAGACAGAATATCCTTCGCTAAGCGGCTACTAGGAAATCTGGACTTCGGCGGTTCAACGTTCAACACGTTACGCCTGGGTGTCTCGGGCTGGTGTGGGGTAGAGCAGTCTGCGACCGCAGGAGTCCCGGCAAGAAGCTGGGGCAGGGCACCATCAGTTGGATCGGATGACAGAGTCTCGAGAAGGGAGGGGAGCGGAGGAGCATCCAGATTCAGCCTGGGGATCTTTGGTTTTGATGGTGAGACGAGCTCCAATGCACCTCGCTTGGTACGTGAAGGGATGCGACGGCCTTGGCAATTGAGTAAATCTTCTAATCCTGGGGTCTCTTCGGGGGATAGCGAAGTCTGGATATTGGGCCGTAATCGGAGTATGATGTCGTTGCAATCAATCTGAACGACTTGATTGATTGGGACCATTGTCCAACCCTCCCGTGCAAATACATCAACACGAGACTCCTCGTTGAGTTGAGAATGCTTTACAACGTCTTCCACCATATCAACCCTAAACATTGGCAACAGGGGAAGCGGAACGTTGAGGGTAAGTGGACCCTCACCAGCCTGTAATCAGTGAGATCACCGCACACATCCAAAGTGGTGAACTCGAACATACCGTGTGAAAGAAGTGAACTTTCCTAACCGATCGAAGCTCAATCTCAAGGATCTGCCGCTGCCTGCGGTTACTTTCTACAACTTCCACAGAGCCACGTCGCTTGGCTTCATCCTCTTCCCAGAGTGGATATCTCTGACCGGAGGGCTTTTGAGTGGTGGAGGGAAGAGATGCGGCGAGGGGTGGTGGCTGTGCGGAAAGCCGAGCAGGGGTACTCGTTGGGGGATAAGGGGAACTGTGAGGTGGCAGAGTCGTAGTGTTGGTAGAGGATGTGTCGTTCCGTGAGGGGCCACCAGATTTGTGTGATGGTGCAGTACATGGATATGGGATATTGCCGGCCTCCGTCTGTGCATCGCAACAGTGCTTACAGAGTTCGTAGAGGCACTGTTGGTTCCATTTTCGGCCGCGATTACAGCTGCAAGGGGTCCCGGTCTCTCGAAGCGTCATCGGTCGGAGTGGGCGCATAGGCGGGAGCTGAAGTAGCTGAGGGTCTTGGTGCACCCCGCGGCATAACAACCGTTTATTGATCCGCGTCCACAGCTCCAGTGCATCTTCTAGGTTATATGCCTCCGTGTAATACAATATTGCATTACAACTCGGGTTTGTACACTGTTATCTTATCAGCCTAAGTCGTTTGATATGCGACTGGGCAACAGACCTTTTGGAACAAGCGTCCTCGGTTTCGACGCTCCTTCGAACAGCGACAGACCTCAAGATTAGACATGGAAACGTTGCAGCAGGGGCATGTCGCCAGAAGATACAGAATATCGAGCTCTCTATCTGGAAGCGTCGCGATCTGATCTCCTCGAGGCGTGAGCTGTGGCATGTCTAGATACTGCCCAGGGCCCAGTATCCTCCTAGATATATATCTATGCTAGACAGAACATGGCCAGGTGTGGCACGACCAACCAGGTATGGCCCGACAACCCCCCTGGCGATGTGCTCACGGCGCATCGTTGTCGGGATGAGCAACCGTGGGGGGTTGGCTCGGCTGGAGTCGGCATGGCGGTTCGGGTTCATGCCGGAGTTCATGAACGGAATTTCCCGTCACGCCGACGCACTGGCGCTTCTCTAGTCTAGTCATATGCACTGACTCGGCACGTGGTCAAACTTGTACATGGAATCGACTCAATATGCTCGCCAGTCCCGCCTACACAAAGATTTAGTTCAGAGGACAAACGTTAAGGGTTGACGTGACCTACCATTCGTGATCA